>Ga0247834_1006997_pt1 | contig 12293 bp, 9 predicted proteins | sample LaCruzMarch2015__8_FD_187118 | JGI IMG/M metagenome (GOLD analysis project Ga0247834, IMG submission 187118) | Freshwater microbial communities from meromictic Lake La Cruz, Castile-La Mancha, Spain - LaCruzMarch2015_12m | ecosystem: Environmental > Aquatic > Freshwater > Lake | place: Spain... | reverse complement strand
GGTGGAGCCTATAAATTTTTAATAACGATTCCTTTTACGGGAATCATTTCTTGCCGATTTTGATCGTATTTTCTTACTGCAATTTCAAGATAGACTTTCTCTTTTTTTATCGAGAATACAGGATTAGTATGCTTGTGCTTAATATTAAGTATCATTTTCACTCTAAGTGACTATACATATCCTATCATCAAACTGTTTTCATCCTCAAGTAGCAAACTTAATTAACAAGAAATTACCAATTCGGTATTTACATCTTCTAGTCTACCATTTTACAACGGGTTGAGTTACAAGTTAGAGGAAGCTTTAGATATTACCCAGGTTTCACATATTTAAGATTCATAATTCGAGCTCTCTATAAATATCTCTCTAAGCTGCCTTATTAAGAGTATTATTCAATGATTATTTTAGCCAATCGTCTTAATAGAAGCGTTTTGATGAGATTGTATCTAATTATTCCGCGTGATGTCTCAGGAATTTGCTGATAAAAGGGCAATTATTAATTTTATATGACATTATTATTAAAAAGAAGAGCTGCATCAGCTTTGCTTATCGGGGAAAAATCTAGTTCCTCACCATTAACAGCTCTTACATCATATTAAAATAGCTAGCAGATATGGTTGGAGTATAGATCTTTATATTTTTCTGCATCTTTTAAGCATTAATCCAATTGCTTTCGAAGTAAGTGTAAAAATCTATGTTTTAGATTTTCGCTTAGATATTTCTTTGGCTGCATTTATATAAGGAGGCATCCAACGATACGATTTGCTTATATAGCATGAAGAGCACTAAATTGATTAAGTAGTATTTATGAAATGGTTAAAAGAGTGTGCCCTGCTTCGGAAAATCCTAGTTATTACTAAAAAAAAGATTGCTAAGAAGGATTTTTCCGAATATTTTTAACCAATCCAAGGACCAGCCTGCATCCTCCTTCTAGAAATCTACTGTCTTTTGACCTCAAAATATTGAAAAATAGCTGACTTGTTTGTCCAAACTCAGCATATTATTCATCTTCATCTATCTAAAGCTGAGTTATACATAACCTTTGAATATTAAAAGGTCTCAGAATAGCAGTAGAAAGCTGGTGCTATGAATATCGAACCTGCATTGGAAGAAATAACAACTTACTTAATTATCTTATCAGTTTTAGGCTTGCAATTGTTGGAAGCATTTTTTACAATATAAATAAAGCAAATTTTAGTGTAAAGAGAGGAACTCCAGATGTGTTAAGCGAGCCAACTAATAGAGGAAGGATAACTTCTTCAAAAAAGGGTTTTGAGAATATTATACTCAAAGCTGATAGGTCTTCCCATAATATTACCTTATCGTTGATAAGCTGCACCAGATGTTAACCGTCTTATTATTCAGTTGCTAATAGATTTTGGTCAAAATCTTTGAGCTAATTTCGCAGAAGACAACAGAGTTGTCTTGCCCATCGCTCAACCCTTTCTCTGACTCTGCCAACGAGTAAATTTTAAGCCCAAGGCATTCTAAGCAAATTCATCAGAATATTTAGAATGGAAGTACGGGTAATTTATTCATTACAGTTGAAAAATTCGCAGCATACCTCAATTAAGAGGCATTTACCATTATCTATGAAAAATTTAACTGTATTTTAAGTAAGATGACGATGATATGCCTTCAAAAAACTCCCTAAGAGATGAAGCTACTCATCTTCTTAACGGTTGGCTTATATTTCTAATGAAGATAGAAAAACGGAAAGAACTCCATCTGCGAGACGATGTTATAGTATGTGATTAATGAGTGGTCCTCCATCTTTAGCGTTTCCAAGGAGGAGAGTAAAACCAGATAAGAGATACTGAGGCATTTGCTTATATTTTTATAGGACGATTGCAAGCAACTGGCACTCTGATGCAGATGTAAGGGTGGGAAGATATTTCTTTTATGCCCATAAGAGAAGGTCAAATAGTTCAGCAAGAGCATTTTAAGCTTCCTTACAGACTCCTAGACTCTTGTCGAGTAGCGTATCTATCAGACGATTTAGCTCTTTAGCCTTTTGCTATTCATTTTACTCCTCCATTTATTATATACTATCACAGATCACAAAATATATTTCCTTGATGCTGCATCAATATCAAATTTCAAACATTATAAATTATAAAGCTTCTAATTTAAAGATACAATAATTAAATTGAAATTAACTGTCTCATACTAATAGGATAATCAAAGTCGATGCTCATAGTCACCAGCTTTAGTTACGCTTTTATGTAATTTAGTCGGTTTGTAGCCACTCTTTTCATACACTTTGAGAAAGCGAATTCTTAATCCTGAAGCAGTAAACATAGGAATTTCGAATTCAAGACCTATTGGAGGTCTAACCCAAGCTTTATCTTTGAGTGAGCTGCTTAAAAGAACCTCACATTGCAAGAAGCACTCGAATTATCCATTGAATTTTTTAATACGCCACATTATAGCCCCGTTTTATGGCTCATATTTAGCTCTTCCAACAAGTGTGTTAGAAGTTACTGAAGCTGTGGTCTTGGGAGATGGAATCTTCACAACTACATTATTAGCATTGAGATTTTTATCATAAATAGCTTTTAGCTTGACTCTTATTTATAATTTGTTTGCTCCTACTTCAGTATATACAGGCATAATCTTAAAAGGAAGATTGATATTTTGAGTGATACGATAAGACATAAGTTCAAAATTGCCATCTGGAGGGATAAATGTAATTGATCTTTCTTTGTCGAACTTAGGAAGTTTTACACATTGGTGGAATTTCATATCATCGATAGTAATACCCTTATCTGATGTCGTTACTCCTGCTTTACGAGGCTATTTTTCCATCAATAACTTATCGTTCATTCCTAAATGATAGAATAGTTACCTAGTTTACACTCCGGCATTCCACTAAGTTTTGAGTTCAGCTTAATTACTCCAGTAACATCGGCTCTAAGAATAGTTCCTTTAGCAGAAAAAAGAGCATTTACATTTTCTACTACATCAATATATATTTAGTTCTTTCTATGCACAATACCTTCTGGGCGCCATGAAGTCACTCCTGTTGCTTGGGATGTAAGCTGCTTAAGCTTCTTTAGATCTTTTAATAATTCATCATTGAACCCACCTTCTTGAATATAATTTTTAAGGAGAGTTGGATCTGTAAACTGCGGACATCCATAGTCCATCACCTCATCGAGAATCTCATATATTAGACTGAACTTCTTCTTTACATCACTCTAAGTTACTTCTCCATTGCAATATGCTTTGCAGATGAAGATAAGCTGATAAAGAAATTGTATGGCCATTGCTGCATTAACATTTGTTTTTGTGGTGGCTAAGAAGATAAGATCTTTGTAAGGAACTGCAATAAAAGAAACTCCGTTGAGCAGTAAAATTGGATTGTCACGATACTCCTTCGTAGCAACTACTTGAGAACAATAATGCTGAATTTCGGCTCTAGTTATGTCGTCTTTGAAGGCTCTGTAAATTAGAATCTAGCCCTTGATGTTTATGAAAACCACTGAGCTTATCATTTAAATTTAGATTTTTAAATCACCACCTATTACTCCATAAACATACCCATTTATCTACCTACAAAATAATAGAAAAAAATTGTGAATATAATTTGGTAAATCATCGCCATTTTGCATCAAAGATGATATTATAGAATAAGGGTCTATTTTTGCAATTAAACTCTTATGTTTAAAAAAGGTAAAGAGGCATTAGTGATTTTTCAGCAAGGGATGTAAAAATGGCTAATATTTGAGTTGTGATTGTTGCGCTTTTAAATAATTGGGTGTTGAATTTGAATGGATATAGTTGATTTATGTCGGAGTCGAGTTCGTCAAGCGGAGCTAAGCGCCGTGAACGCTCACGTTCTTAGGACAAACATCAAACAAACAAACTGTTCATCACAAACTTAGATGGCAAGGTAAGAGCTCTTGCATTCAGGCTGATCTTAAGGATGTCGAAGATGAACTAAAGAGAATGTTTGAAAAATTTGGTGTTATTGAAAACCTCGTTGCGAAAAGAAACCGCAATTCAGATTATTGCTTTGCTTTTGCAGAGATGAAAGAGCATGCATCAGCAATAGAATGCGTCAAAAAGTAACTGTGTATCTATCTAGCTATGATCAAACTCTTCTCTCTGGAAAGCAAATCAAGGTGGAGTTCCAAGATGATACCAAAAGAAGAAAGGATTCAAAGTAATCATTTAATAACTCAGCAAAGGATGCTATAATTGTGGCAAAATGGGACATTTCGCAAGGGAATGTCATTCTGCCCGCAATGATGGTGAAATTGATATTATTCAGAAGGTGGCTCCCGTGGAGGTTATCGTCGTCGTTCCCGCAGCCGTTCACGCTCTGAGGACTCTGATCGCCCAAAAAAGAACAAACGCAGACACCGAAGTGATAGCAGCGATAGAGGACGTAGTCGTTCGCCAAAATCCAAAAAATGTAGATGGGGTTCCACTTAGAGCGCAAGAATAGATCGAAAGACAGAGACTAAAAGAGAAAGAAAAAACACAAGAGAAGCAACTCTTCCTCCTGAATTGATGGATGACCAGGAATAAACTATTGGAATTTATCGATTTTGGAAATTTTGGAGTGGTAGAACAGTTTTTTTCCGTTTTGAAGACCAAAGGAAGCAGGATTAATTTCAGTGCGACCAGCGAACCCTTCTCCCACTCTCATAGTGGCAATGGAGATATCCATGCCTTCACAGGGTGTTACTATCTTTTCTATCGGGTAAAGAGCGGAGATCTGAAGGTAGAGGATAAGGGAAGCAGAAGAAACTCCAAATGAATGTCCAAGAAAATATTAAAGAAGAGAAGTCTATTGAAGAATATTATGCAAAATTTGGAAGAGAAAGTATGGAATTCCTGAGTGCATACATTTTTGCATTTTCTTCATCTTAATGTATGCGAACGAAGTTTATCTTCATTCAAAATCAAAGTAATCAAATCATACAAGTTTGGAGCAAACACTCTTTACCCATATTTTTACTTTGTCGAGTTGATTATCTTTTTGAATGAGAAGATAAATAGAAAGTATATGTCTCAAGCATTCGTCATGCTAATTCCTTAAGAAGATACTAATACTAATAATAACTACGTAAGATGATACTAATTGGAAAAAAGTCTAGTTCTTGGGTAGGTTAATTACCCTTTTAAATATAGAAATTCGAAAAATTATTTCAAACTTAATCTAGAAATTCGTCTGCTCTTAAAATCAGCAGAGTATAATAATAACAGTAAATTAAGCGTTATCAACAGTATTTTTGATTTCCTTTTAAATAAAAGAGAGTGGAATAATATTTTTTAGTTAGGAACTTTTATTTAAAGAGTTCTTGAATATCGATTATACAAATAAGCCTGTATTAATTTTTAATGCTTTTGTTTATAAGAGAGTTTTGATATGATGGGGTATTTAAGTTGGCTAATCATGTTTGGGTGCGAGAGTCTTCAAGGGTGAGGTTTGGATTGGGTGGTAATTAATTGTAGGGCTAAGGTGGTTAAGTTTTGCCAGAGTTATGCTTCAATTTTGCGTGACGCTGCAAGCAGGTTGGAGAACTGTAGGCTTTTGTGCAATTATCAAATTTACAGTAGTATTGGCGCTCCAAAATATCTTTGTTGCAACGACGCTGCAGTTTACGCTAAGGCTTGCTTTATCCTCTTTAGGTTTTTAGAATCGATTAGAAAAGATCCATCATTTTTTACTCTTCTTTTTGGCCCTATCTGATCTGGGATTCAAGAATTTTCTTCGCTGCTAGAAGACATAAGACTTATTATTTCTCTCCGGCGGATAGAAAGATGTTAGGGCAAGCGAGGCGAGAAGGAATTCTGAATAATGGCTGGGGTAAAAGAGGGGTGCGATTGGTGGAATTTGTGAAAAGTTTATCAACTGTTTACATGGGAAATATTAATAAAAGAATTTTAAATGGACCATCATAATCACTATTCAGGCATGCAAGCTGAATTATCTTGATGAGTTAGCTATAATTGCTGGAGTATTAAATAAAGTAAAGAGTCTCATTAATTTAGAATGTTTAACCAGTCGAAATAGAAGAGAAATCGTGAAGGAGCTAGGATAGCCAATAACTCTCGTCTTCCAGTTGATTTCTTCCCTTTTCGAAGACATAAATCTCAACCCAGCTTTACTCCTACTCCTATTCTTTCTTCTCCTCCTTAACTTTTCACTTTCCGTAATTCAGGAAGCCTACCTCGCCTAAATAATTCCGATTTAATCTCCAATCAACGGTTAAGCAAATCTAAAGATCATCCAGAGCATTCTATGGATCCTCCAAAGAGAAAAAGAGTCTAAAAGAATGTTAATTGTCTTCCTCAATCAGTGTTTCGTCTTCCCTCACTACATCCTTGGAGAAAACAGAAAAAGCTATTAAAATTATGATTTTTATTTAAGAGTGAATATGATCATGAAAGGGCTTTGAGAAGAAGGGGATAAAGTTACTACCATTTTGGACGTCTACAAAGCATATTTAGTTCACCTGATTCGTAAGATTAATAGATAAATCGCCTTATTTCATTTAATTGCTCAAACATAGCTTTGCTATTTGTTACTCGACGATCTCTAAGAGCTTTTTTCAAAAATGCCTCCAAAATTTTTTACTCTGCAACTGAGTACTCAGATGGAGGAAGTTCAGGTTATGTACGAATTATTTTCTTCCTCCCTCTTTTTTTTAAGATTTTAGGAGGTTGTTGCTCAGGCTATGGAGAAGGCTCTCTTGCTTTTTTTGGCATGATATACAAGTGGAGGTAAAATATGCATAAATAGCAAATGGCGATAAAGAATAATTCAAAAGATAAAAAATACTGATAATTTTTAATAAAATTTTGATCTTTGTGTGAGAATTGAGAGGTAAATAGATGCTTAAAATCAATCATTGAGTTTCATGCTCTTCTATATTACGATTTCCTTTAGCTACCTTCACTATTTTTGCTACATAGAAGCCATCCATATTGTGTACATGAGGATATATACGACGAGTGCGCCTTAGATCCACATGATATCTTTTTTCAACGAATTTTGTTAATCCTTACTCACCGACTTAAATTTCGCAGTCTACAATTTTTACATGGCGTTTCTTCAAGGCGTAGTTTACAACTTATTCATTCTCTAGAGGAGATACTGAACATGTAGAGTATACAACTACTCCACCGACTTTAACACAGTCAATAGCTGCAAGAAGAAGCTGCTTTTGAACATGAGAATTCTTATAAATATCGAGTAACAATCTATTAGCCTTGATTGATGGATCTTTGGAAATAATACCAAGTCCAGTGCATGGAGCATCGAGTAGGACTCTGTCAAAAGATCCGGGAAAGACAGTTGGATATTTACGTCCATCTCTGCATGTAACAACTGTATTTGTAATTCCAAGACGATAAAGATTGAACTTCAAAGCTTTCAGACGTTCAGCCTTAAGATCATTAGCAAAAATACATCCAGTATTTTTCATAATCTGTGCAATATAGGTAGTTTTTCCTCCGGGGGCTGAAGCCATATCCAAAATGCGCTCTCCAACTTGTGGATCAAGTGCAAGGACTGGAAGGAAAGAAGAAGCGCTTTGAAGCATATAATGACCTGCTAGATATTCTGGAGTTGCTCCGATAGGTACCTTTGATTCATATATTTTTATTCCAACTTTGCTCCATTCAGCTAAAGGATCAAGATTAACTCCTCTTTGGATAAGATTTTGAGCAAGTTCTTTTCTACGAGTTTTGATTGTGTTTGTACGGATAGTAAGAGGTCTTTGAGTTTCGTTAGCTTCGAAAAATTGAACGAGCTCGGCAGGATTTAAGAAATTGAGGAAATGATCAATTAACTCGAAATTATATCCATAATAGCGATGAAGAAGACCACGAAGTTGATCCACAAAATATTTACGAGGACGACCTCCTCCTAATTTGCCAACATTTAGCAAGATATTTATGGTTTATTGAATTTGCAGATTTACAACACTGATATCGACATTTTCTTCGGGAGCTCCAGTATTTTGTAAAGGCTAACCATCACAATCAACATCTTCGAGTTATTCATCAACACCCTCTTCATCAACTTAATTTTATTCTCCTTCTTAAAATGCTTATTATTCTTCTTATCCTTCAATTTCCTCTCCTTCTTAATCAATTTCCTCTTAAAACTCTTCGTAAAATTCATCCCCTTCACCCTATTCAATTTAATCATCAAATTATTCTTCGTTTTAAGGTTAGGCAATTTCTTATTCTTATTCATCTTCTGAAGGAGGAGCGACTTCTTTAATTTGCTGTTTGAATTTATTCTTGTTTTTCTTCTTTTGAGCAGGTGCTTAGTGAGAAGATTCTTCTTAATAAGGTAAAGCAGCGAAAGCATCCTATCCTTCATCATTTTCTGGGATGATTTGGAAGAGATTCTTTTGGTTCGCAGGTTGCTCTTCAGAAATCTTTGTGTTTTTAGGGGTTGAGTGAGTAATCTGCTTATGTTTTTGCACTGGAGTAGTCACTTATTGCTTAGGTTTTCTATCTTTCTTCCCCATCAAAGTCTTGTTGTTGAAATATTATAATGCACAATCAAGTCTCCTCATAATAACCGGCTCTCGATTAATGATAGAATCACCCCAAAACCTTGAACAATTGTTAATGGAGAGCCTAGCTATAAATGTATCAAAGTCTAACTTTTTCGGGTAATCATGCCTGATTGACATCTAGTTCCAGATTATAGCGCAAGCCTTTGTTCATTTAGATTATTTTGTGATTCGACTGCATTCATTCGCAATTTCTCAACAGTGTTTCGACGCTGAGAATGCTCTCGAGAAATCGGAGAAGGATTTTATCGTTTACATACGAAATCCAATGGCTCATAAGTGTGAATTTATCCTTTAGATGTCAAACTTTCACATGCCTTCGGAACTAATAATTGCATTTATCGAGTTTTACTCAAAAGGGGAGCTTATATTTGAATGTTTGCATAGTGTTTTCGAGGTTTATTGGTCCCTTTATCAGGGTTATCTCCTTCATCATAAAGATTAAATTCATCCCTTTGGAAATTTCCCCTCAATTTTCCTAATATTTGACTATTGTTTGCATTAGTAATCATATAGCAGCAACCAATTGCAATTGACTGCTCTTGTGCACTTAATAAAAAGGTCCGTGATGGCTGATGAAACAAGTGATATTGTGGATATTTTTCTCTTAATAACTGCTTTCGCACGATCAAGAATGGAGCATAACGATGGTTGAGGGGTAACACAAGTTTCACAGCATCTATTTGTTTTACAAAATTATTGATGTAGTCAAATTTTTTCATGTCTTATAGAGTACAGCTTCCTTTTGGTAGTACTTTCTGAGTTAATTATCTTTTACTTTTAGGGCTTTCTCATCGTGGATACGGCGACTTTCTTCTTCAGAAACACCTTACATGTAGAAATCGAGTATATTAATTCGATATCATAGATGATTAATTGTGTGTTAATTAGACTGAGAACTGCCTTCTGCTCAAAAAAGGCGCAAAGCTTAACAAATTTCGTTCCTCAACAAAAAAATAAAGCTATGCAAGAATATCTTGCTGATCGATAATCCGATTTAGTAGAGGAAGTACGCAAACTACCCTTAAAATAATTTAGTGTAAAGGTTCATAAGTTAGTAGTAGGCAAGTAAAAATCCCCTCTTTTTTGGAGCACAGTATAGCAACAGTTTTTGTAAAGGTTACAACCAACTACTGATCCAATAAATATTCGTAGCTATGCGAAGGTACTATTTGCTCTTTCGAAATCAAAGAAAGCAACAGTCAACTACTAAACTAAGGTAGCTTTAATCCTTCCTTTTGCAAGCCCTCAATCTTTTACTGAGATGGCAACTGCCCTTTCCAGAATCGCTCCTTATAGTCAAGAGTTCGGATATATTTTAGAGAAGCTTTACTATCAGCGTAAATCGTAATTTAGACCTCGATAGATAGTCTCAATCAATTATAGTTTGGCTAACAATGGTAGAAAATGTGATCTGGATCTAATAAAGATGATAGATCACTTCAATGCAGTAGAAACAATCACGATGATTCGTTCATATGACAAAAGCTAGTTAGTAACACCCCAAATTCTAAAGACTACGATGAAGAAAATTCGTTCAGTAACTGGTTAATTAAATGTATTAGACCTTGCAGACCTCATGTATATTTATATGAAATACGACTTCGTGCCTTAGCAAATGCTCGTATTATTCGAGAAAAGCTATGCATCGTTAAAGAGTAATATCAATGATATTTGCTTCGAGAAAATATGGGCCTATTTCCCAGAGAGTGTCAATAAAGGACGTTTGCGAGTAGGACTCGTTGAGTAAATTATCACTACTCTACAAATTCTAAGGAAGAGTCGAAATATGAGTGAAGTAATTTGGAAGAGAATTGAACCCAGCTTCCAAAATTTTGAGAATATTGAACTAAGGCTTAGACTTTAGAAAATATATTGATAATTTTAAGCCTATGAGTCTCTATTAATAATTTATTACATCAATCCCAAGCTAAAACATATTGTATGAGTTACTAATCAAAATTATTATTTAATAATGAAGCAAAGCTAAAATTCTCCAGTTTAATCTAAGATTATTCTGTGTATTGATACTTCTAAGAAGGTGATCGAAAATATACCCCTTAAGAGATATAATAATTTCTGAACAAAGATGGAGATTATTGTCATGTAAATACCCTTTTGCTACGTAAATAATAATATTTTTAAGATCGAAATCATTTTCCACGAATATTATCCTCTTTGTCCTATGCTAACTTTGGCTCTCTTAGAAAATTAAGCCTCGGAGGAAATAAAATATACTCTCTCCACCAATTGTATACAATAAAGGCTGAGTCATTAGAAGAACTTTCTCTTTGGCAAAACAAAATCACAAATTTAAGATCTCTAAGAAAAGTGAAATTTCCCAATCTTACGAAAATTGATCTAAGCTCGAACCTCCTCGTAGAAATAAATGGTCTTTCATAATTAGATGCAAAGAAACTATCATATTTTAACATCGATTTAAATCTGCTAAGCAGCGTAGATCACTTAATAAAATCTACCAATTTTATTCAAAATGGTAGACTATTAGTACTTTCGAACCCAATTATTATGCTTTTGGGAAATCCTGCAAAAAGCGGAAATCACAAACTATTTCGCATTATCTTTTCAGGACAAACTAAGCCATTACTATAATATTGTTGATAGTGTGATTTGAATAAATTTAAAGAAAATAAAATTTCAATTGCCGCCTAGCTTAAATCTCTGAATCTGTGCAACTTTACCGCAATAGTCTGAGTATCCACCACATTTCCAATTTGGTTCTTTAACTGAGAGACAAACAAAGCAAAATTCCTTTTTACAGCTGCTACATTTCGTGTGTTTACAGTTTGAATAATTTTAGATCACAGTTGAGCATTGAGGGCATGCCCGATATTGTGGTGTTTTGACTTAGATTGATTTATTTATTTTTTTATCTGTTAGGTTAAATACTCTATTCCAAGGAGCATTTGCCAAATATTCAAATGCAAACTTACATGTCTCACTGCCACAAAATGTTGTAGAATTGGGATCTGTCCATGGACCAAGGCAACGATAACAGAAGTCACCATATTTGCATTGATGATAGGGGCAGCGCACCCTCATTGCATCTCCTTCTTTTGATATTTGCTCATTACATTTTGGACATTTTTTGATATTCTGCTGTCTGTAGATTTCAGCAAAACCTTTTTAGAATTCCTTTCGTTCCTGGGCCGAAAAAACACCAATTTTTTTACAAATATTATAGTCCCATTAGTAATTGCATCGATTACCATTCTAGAGTTAGTATGGACATCTAATCTATAATTGGCAATTGGAGACAGTTGCACGGATATGAGCTAAAACTCCTTATTGTCCAATGTAATGACCACAAGGCCATTGGTAAAGAATACTCTCGCAAGAAATATGATCCTAAATAATATGTGCTTTGATCCTGCTTATTGCAGTTATAGGGGTTTTCGATTGTTTAAAGATTAGCTGATTTCCAATAGCAATATTGAACTCTGATATTTTGGTTCCATTATTGAGCTCCTCTCCTTCGTAAGTTAAAATCATTTCATTTACTCTCAGCTCCTTGCATATCTTATTGTATATGATTTCTTTGAGTACATATCCAGTAGTTTCACTATCTACCTCTATTTCACGCTGTACATTTAAGATATCAATTATACTTATTTTTGTTAGCTATCCGCCATTTGGTGTGAGAAACATATATTTTAATACTTTGATAACATTTAAGCCAAATTACACAGATAAAGTATTATTCTTTTACTACAAGTAGAATTCATA
>Ga0247834_1006992_pt1 | contig 12297 bp, 10 predicted proteins | sample LaCruzMarch2015__8_FD_187118 | JGI IMG/M metagenome (GOLD analysis project Ga0247834, IMG submission 187118) | Freshwater microbial communities from meromictic Lake La Cruz, Castile-La Mancha, Spain - LaCruzMarch2015_12m | ecosystem: Environmental > Aquatic > Freshwater > Lake | place: Spain... | reverse complement strand
TGCCGCCGCTTCAGCGGTTGCAGGGTCCAATAATTGTTTTAGTGAACCTGACTCAAGGTTAGATAAACTGGTTTTTAATGATTGGACTTCAGGTGCCGTTAATTTTGTTAAATTTATTTTTAAATTATATAAATTAACTGGTGCGAGTTGTGAGGAAATATTAAAAACTAAATCTTTCGCGGTTTGTTTTTCCATTGAACTGATTACACTCATTGCGACCTCTGATCTTGATAATCCTGGATACGCAACTTCTAAATCGGCAAAGGAATTAATTTGTTTACCTAAAGATTTTGTTATTGCATCACTATTTTTAGAAGCTAAAACAATTGCGTCCTCAATTTCTTTTGATACTTGAACCCCCACATATTTTGCAATAGAACTTCCAGAATCAAGAGACCCTAAAGCGCTTTTACTAAGAGGTGTTCCAGGACCACCAACAACCGACTCCTTTATTAATATTGGTATATTCATATGACCAAACAATCTTTTAATTTGGTTTAATTCTTCATTTAGTGTCATTTTTCTTCTATTCATGATGTCACCTTTTTTTATAATTTTCATTCATATTTTTATTTTGTTCAATGTTTTGTTTAAAAGTATCAATATCAAAAATATCAATTTTTCCCGTAGAAGGATCTTTTTCCCAAACATACCTACTACCAGGTTCGTGATTGTCGTAAGTAGTTTTATTAAACTTATTTAACGTATTCATATTAATTGAATGAGTTCTATTCTCACCCGGAGGTGTTATCTCCAAACTAAACAATGGTCCTTCCTTTGATTTTTTTGAGGTGTCAAAAAGAACTCTATTTTCATTGTATAATTTTTTTATAAATTCTCTAAAGTTATCAACACCGTACCTTTCAAATCCACCTATTGGTAATTTTTTTAACCCCATTTCTACTTCACCATTTACCATATCATTAAATCCATCTTTAATACTAAACATTAAATGGTTATAAAAAGCGGGAACTGGGTCTTCTGGGTCCATGTATCCGGAATAAAAAGATAATGTCTCCTCTTTCCATGATCCAATCTCGTCTGTTGATGAAAAAGTAATTTTATCATAATTAATAAAATCTTCATTAAAGTCCGTAGAATCTATCTTTCCACGAGTATCACTTAAGTCAAAACCAAATCTTAATGGTGAAACGTTAATTGATAATACATCACTATCAATATCATCAACTAAATTTTTATTGATAATTACCTGTTCCGAATCCTCAAGCTCACCACTTATTAATCTAGTGTTTATTTGAAATTCAATACCGTCTAATGTATCTAATAAAGATTGTTTTGTTGCTGCCGGCATTGACGAATCTGAAATTCCATTAATTATTCCTTTAATTTTATTAATTGTTATTGGTAATATTTCTGCTGCCGCTTGGGATGTTTCTGGGGTACTAAGTTGTTTTAGTGAGGTTAATTCTAAATTATTTAAATTTGTTTTTAATGTTTGAACTTCAGGTACCGTTAATTTTGTAATATTTATTTTTAAATTTGTTGCGTTTACAACACCTATTTGAGAAATTAAATTTTCTACTAGATTTTTGGCGGTCTCTTTTTCCATTGATTTAATAATATTTAAAGCTACTTCAGATTTTGAAAACCCTGGGTATAATGATAGTAAATCTACAAAAGTTGTAACCTGTTTACCTAAAGATTTTGTTATCGCATCACTATTTTTAGAGGCTAAAACAATCGCATCCTCAATTTCTTTTGATACTTTAACTCCCACATATTTTGCAACAGAGCTCCCAGAATCAAGAGAGCTTAAAACGTTTTTTCCGGGACCTATGGTAGATTCCTTTATTATGGGACCCATATTCATATACCCAAATAATTTATTAATTTGGGATATTTCCTCATTTAATGTTAATTTTCTTTTATTCATAACTTACATAAATCGTTTAATAATTATCCTACTTTCTTTAAATAGTTCTGGGTGGTATAAGAATAAATTTAACCCCTCAAGGTCCACAGACCGGTCTTTTGTTATTGATTTAACTGAACCATCATAATCCGGGTGACTACTATCATATCGAACAACTAAACGAGCTTTATTTGTCATTGGATCAATATCCGTAATCACATAATTAATGGTTTCATCTTTTGGTACGGATAATTTTTTTTTAAATCCACCAAGTTCAATAATCTTATCTAATAAAATTTTATATTCCTCAATATTAGAGTACTTATCACTATCCTCAATTTCCTCCATTATTTTATCCAATATTCTGGATACTTCTCTTTGGAAACCTTCGTTATCAAAATCATTACAATACGTGTTATATTCCAATTCATACCAATCCCCAATGTTAGTTTTGGTATACCTACTAATCAATAAAGTTAAAAGTTCTTTTAAATCATAAGTAGGGCACCTTAATTGTTTATACCAATGGTATAGAATCCCAACATTAGTTTCATACTTACTTCCGTTATGTATTTCTTTTATTCCAAATCTAATATATGGATTTTTTGTTTCACCATTAATAATGTTTCTTACTTCTCTTTGTATGCATTCCTGGTCTCTACTACCATATTCATAAATTATATCATCAACCTCACCTGGGAATGACTGACTCAAAAATTTTCCGATTTCATTTTTTTCCGCACCAATTAATGAAGGATTTAAAAATCTTAAAATATTATTAAGTTTTTCCGTGTTAGATTCATCAAAATTATCCAGTAAATAACCTTCTTTAAAATCCTCCTCATATCTATAATAATCTATATCAAAATCATAATAATAGTTATTGAATCTTTTATATGTCCATATATCGTCAGTATCTTCTACACCCAGAGTATTTAGAAAATCATCTTCTTCTTCAAATTCAATAATAACCGTACTTGCCTTTATATTGTCTTTGTTTTGACTAATATAATTTACTAGTTTATCATCAGGATATATGGTTCTATTCCAGGACACATTTTCTCCTTTAACTAATTCGTCTATCAATTCATATAACTCACTATTTTCCTCCATATGAAATAAATATCAAATTATTTTGATTTGTGGAGTTTTGTTCATATATTTGTATTTATATAAACAAAGTTATTTGACATATGGGGGTGTTTTTGGATTTGACAGGTATTGGCTGAGGAATAAGGGCACGTAGGGACTGAATTAATCTCTTTAAGAACTGATTCACAAAAACAATCGGCGACGTATTATCGAAAATGGAAACTCTTGGTTTACTAAGAGGTTCTGAAGTTACTGTAGCTTAATTAGTTAACGGAAACGGGGGTCGGTGGACACATAACCTAGCAACAGAAGTCCTTTAAGGTGGAATACGACTGAACCCGAAATCGAGTCGTTTATTGGTTGTTAGTTTACGATAATGAAGAACAAACTAACCTTGTTTTCAATCAAGTTAAAAATTGAATATTTTGGGACATTAGAAAATGTCAACCTAAACGTGTAGTCCTTATCTGACAGGATATTATGGACCGGAGTTCGAGCCTCCGCACCTCCACACTGGATCTTTTGTACCTTCTAGTGATATTTATACATAAAACTATAGATATGTCTAGAAGGCAAAAGAAACATCATTACATATATAAAACAACTTGTAATGTAAATGGAAAATTTTATATTGGAATGCACTCAACCAAAAATCTTGATGACGGATATTTAGGTAGTGGAAAAAGATTATGGAATTCCATAAATTATCACGGAAAAGAAAATCACAAAAAAGAAATTATTGAGTTTTGTTTAAATAGGGAAGAACTTATACAAAAAGAAAGGGAAATTGTTAATATTAAATTAATAAACGATTACTTTTGTATGAATTTACAACCTGGTGGTGGGGGTGGGTTTATTAACAAAGAACATATGATGAAAGTTAGTAAAGCGGGAAACAAGGAATTTTTAGAAAAAATGCAAGATGATGAATACCGAAAAGAATTTTCAAAAAAATTAAGTGAATCCAATAAAAAACAATTTCTTGATGGTAAACGAGAAAAAAAATCTTTTTACAGTTGGGTTGGAAAAACTCACACTGATGAAACAAAGAAAAAAATAAGTGAGGTAAGGAAAGGGACTGAAGTTGGTGAAAAAAATTCAGTATATGGTAGAAAATGGATGAATAAAAAGTTAAAAAATAAAATGGTTAAACCTGAAGAAATAGAATATCATTTAGAAAACGGGTGGGTTTTTGGTCGTTTTTTTGAATAGTAGAAAACCCCACTTTTTTAGGATGGGTTTTTTGGTTTTTAGGGGTCTCCTAAAAATTACTTTTTCAAAGTGTCTACAACTACTGTAGTGTCTTTTACCGATGAGGTAGAGTCAACATTCTCAGTTGCATTTGACGTAGCATTTTCAGTTGCCACTTTTTCACCACAAGAAGTCATCAACATTGTTGTGGTCAAAATAGTAAGACACACTAATACTAACTTTTTCATAATTAAACTTTTGGTTTTTTAAGGTTTATTTTAATAATATATATCACATAAAACCGATAAAATCAATAGGTATAAATAAAAAAAGGGATCGATTCACATCGTCCCTATTCAATTTTTTAACTTAAGTTTTACCTAAAAAAAATAAAAACCTGAGATTACAGTTTTTGTAAGTGTCTTTCGAGTCATTATTGTTTCTACTCTTATCCACAGGATTTTGTCCTGTAACACTCATTACCGATTGGTTAGACCAATCACTCCTTGACGATACAACTACTCTCTTACTACTCCTGTCTCCCCAAGATTGCGTCCTGGTTCGGTCTTCGACGACCTAGAGATTTTTCATAAAAATACGGTCAAACTTGCGGTTATCACGTTCCACTGACTGCCAGTGAATAGGTGGGTAACTTCCGTTATATCGTGACGGACACTTTTGCTTTATAGTTTATAAATGTTACTTCATTAACATAAAAGTTTTTGTGTCGTGGATTGGTCAAAGCAGTGGTCCGTCTTAAGCTTCATTATCTTTTGAATAACAAAATACCAAACTGCCTCGTGAAATGTCCCCATTTCAATATTTCAAGATTACTTCGAGATTAACCCCTTGGTAGAGGTTTATCAAGGACAATGTCAGCACCACCTGTTTGTTGTCATACCTTTCGGTTTTAAGTACCCTATCGTACTGGAGCCCGCAATAACAACACTGGAAATATCGATTCTTGCATCACCCCTACGAGTTATTCCTATTAGAGTTCCCTCCTCAACAAGATGACCCACATCACCTCGTCATAAAATCACTTTCCCTACACCGTCGGCCTCGGTACTAAAGATTTTATGGTATCTCGCCTGTGTACTCGACCTCATTAATCCGAAGATTATTAAGACGCAAACCCGTTACACTTGGGGGTTCACTTTATCCTACTTTCGTAGTTTATTTTATGGACTATACACGGCCCAATATCTTTATCAGTTTCACTCTTAAACCCGAAGGTTCTTAACTTAATCCTGAACGGATAATTTCTAATTTTTCAAAGAACGTTATCGGACTTTTCCGATTTGTTTTACAAAGATAAGAATACTTTTTGAATTTTCCAAATTTTTTCTAAACTTTTTTTTCTTAGTTATTTGGACGTTTCCAAATTTGTTTTACAAAGTTACGACATTTATTTTGTTTTGTCAAGTACTTTGTGAACTTTTTTTAGTATTTTTCTATAAACACTTTTTGAGTTCCGTATTTACGAGCCTGAGAGTGAGCGAACTCCTCATTTGGCGTGTAATACGTTTTTCCGTCGGATCCTCGATAATAGAATATTCTATTATCCTCCATTTTTGTTTCTTCATTCATACTTACAGTATTGTTTAAAGGGTTAATATTAAAAAACTTGTTTGTTGTAATTATGATTCAAAGTTAATATAATTATTTTGATTTGACAAGAAGTTTAAAGAATTTTTTTCATAATATTTTTTATTCTATCAATATCTTCATTAACTTCTTCCTTTTTTTCCCCGTAAATTTCGTCAAATTTTTTAAAAAATTGTTTTAATTTGCCTAAATTAATTTCACTTTTTTTGTTGTTTTCATCGTTAACGGAAACAACAAATTTTTCGGCAATTTTTTTAACTTCCTCTTTATCAAAATCTTCACTACCTAACTTCTTATCAAAATAATTTAAACATTCTTCTAAAGATTTAAAATCTTCGGATTTAACAGAATCCATTAAACTCTCAACGTCGGAATCAATTTCAACAGATTCTTTTATTGATCCTCCAGTATAATATATGTGCCAAGGTTCTGATTCCCTTAAAACTCCTTTTGACGGGTACGACACTTTAAACCCATAATCTGGGGCATTATCTTTTAACCAATTTTTAAGTTCTGGTCTTGATGACCACCAGTCAGGTTCAACACTAAATAAATCAAAAGTTTTACCAGTACTATGTTGTGAAAATCCAGGTAAAGCACTCCATTTTTGTCTATCTGAAATTTTCTTTTCAGAATTAGTTTTTTTACAGAAAGCGGATACTTGTTTATCGTAAGATCTATAATCGGATACAACACTATATGATTTAACTTCCGGATATTTTAATGCAAATGCCGATAATAATTTTAATAATGATTTTTTTGCGTTAGGGTCAACACCTCCATTATCTGGATAATAATCAACACCTTCTTGTTTTTTCTCAGACGATAAATGGTCACCTATTATTTTTTCATTAAAACAATCCTCAACCTTTTTTAATGCTATTTTTATTTCTGACGGTAATTCATTAATAAAATCTAACTCACCACCAGGTTCTTCATCACCATCTTCAACGTTACCTAACTTCCATAGAACAATAGATGTAAGGACTATTTGTGTGTAGATGTTAGTAATACCGTCCTCCTTTAACTTAGTTAATACAGATTCTATTATTTTTTTATCTTCTTTAGAAAAACTATCATATATTAATTTGTTAATGACCGTACCATCAACTTTTGTGGGTTCACTTACTTCTGGTTTAAAATCATTAGTTGGTGGTGATGAGGATACTCCACTTTTATTTGAAATGTGTAAATGGTTGTAGTGATTCCCTCCAGTGTTTGTATGCCATAAAACCGCCTTGTCATTACCTCTCTCGGTATTCCACGTATATCCCATTGATACTAAAGCATTTTTTAATTTAAACCCCAAATTTCTAAATTTTGCCAACCCATTTGTTGAGTTACTAGCACCTCCGGAACCAATACCGTCTAATATTGCAACATCAACACCGGTACCGTTCATATGTCTACTTATATTCTTAGACCCTTTTACTGTTCTATTATGTCCTGTTTTAGCGGTAGTTATTGTTGCGACAATACCTACAGATTTTGCTGCAGAATTTATATCATCTAATAACGGTTTATTTACAGAATCGTTTTGAGTTCCATCCTTATCATATTTTAGATTACTATAACCAGTACTACTAAGTTTAACTAAATTATAATCTTCATTAATAATATTTTTGTTATTCAATATGTTATAATATTTTGAAACAATTTCTTTTATTATATGATTTTCTTTTATACCGTTTTTATAAAAATTATTTCCCATGTTAATAAATATATCATACAAATGAAAACCATTCCGGGATATCTCTATTTTTCCATTTAATAAAATCTTTTTTTGCTCCTATATAATAATTTCGGTAAGATTCAATAACGTCATTACCAATTTTAAACTCATCTCCCATTGCCAATGGAGGTGAGGTAAAGTCAACATCGTGAATATTTGGTTTATTTATTAAACACCATTCAATAACGTCCTGGGATTTATGTCTTTTACCATATCGGTAAGTATATTCCTTAGATAACTCTAACCCTAAATCACATAAATAAAGATAATTTGAGAGGGATTCTCTAACCCATATTGAACATGGGTGATTTTTGTGGGATAATTTATATGGAGCCTCATTTCCAATTACCCAGTGAGTCCCACATAATAATTGTGCGGTTTCCAATATCATTTTAACTACGTGTTTATCACAATGATACTGAGCACATTTTTTTGTATCAAAATCTAAAAAGAAAATATTCATACCGTAAAGATATGAACTTTATTTGATTCTACAAAATTATTGTTGTAAGTGTGTCATTAAAACTCCACCTAAAGAAGTTGCATGAACCAGTAAATGATTAATCGATTCAATGTCAAGTTTGTGTTTTCTTTTTGTATAATCAAGACCTAAAGTACCAATAAACCTATCATCAATTGTTTTAATTGCAAATAAGTAACTTGATTTACATCCCGTGTCTTCGGCAATATATTTTAATCCATATGTTGCGATTGTTTCGTCTTTGAAGTCAGGTACTTCAATCACATCATTACTTAATAATTGATTTATTGATTTTGAAAATAAATTTACGGGAATATTATGAAAATTAGTTTGTACTGATTGAACTCCTGGGTGTACTGTTTCGTACATTATTGAAAACTTAGCCATTGATTTACCTGTTGGGTAGAAATTACCTCCGTTGTGAAATTGAGTTATCCAAACTCTATCGGTATTAAATTCGTCTTTAATATGTTCTATTTTGTTTGTTACCAACTCCGCAACTCTCAACGCATCTTTAACCATATCCGGTTTTTCTTTCTTCTCTAATTTCTTTTTAATATAAAGAAGTAATATAGGACCAACAACACCAGTTATAAAAGCCACCACAATACCTACGTAATTTTCCATACTAATTAATAAATATATTGTTAATTTAAAAACCCCCACTTTTAATGGGGGTTTAGTTTAATTTATACAAAAAAATTATTTTTTGTCAACAATTGACCAAATAGCCCCTGTTAATGTCATTGCTCCACCAATAATTTCCGTAACTGTTGACTCGTCAACAAGTCCTTTCATTACAACAATACCACCCACGAATGTTAATGCGTGTCTGATAATTCCTAGGATTTGTTCTTTAGATAATTTCATAAAATTTGTTTTTTTATTGTTTATTTTATACTATAAATATATTTATATTATAAAATGTTCTTATGAAGGAAAATATTAATGAAGAACTTAACTATATTAAGTATCTTTTGGGTTATAAAAAAGGGATTGTTTTATCTGAACAACAAACTCCTGTAACAACAAATACCACAACAGTAGTAAAAACTGGCGTTGATTTGAAAAAAACGGTTAAGATTGATTTTCCGGCGGGATATCACGGTACTGGAGGTAAAAATTTACAAATTACGGCAAAAGAAGGTAGTAATGCTGGTATGACAGTAGATGTTGGTTCACAATTAACAGAAGCAATTAAAAATTTTAAAACTTTAGATCCCAACACAACAATATATGCAACCATTTCAGCTGGTGAATCACAAATACCTAACTCAGATTATGAAACCGGAAAAGATATGAAAACCGGAGACCTATCTAAATTAAGAATGTTAACTATTAAAAATTATTTAACTTCTCAGTTTCCAGAACAAGTTAAATCTGGTAAATTGGTTATATTGGAAAGAGAACCTTCGGTTGGAAAAACACCGTGGGTTAGTCAGGTTTTTAAACTTGGTGATTTAACAACCACAGAAGGTAAAAAGTTATATCAAGAATTAGCCTCAAATAAAGCTTGGGTTAGTGGTTTGAAAAAAGGTGAAGATGGTACATATACCTATACTTGTGGGAAAACTTCTTATTATGGTTGTAATATGTCATACACTTATTGTAAGGAATCTGATTGTAAAGACATGAAAGACAAATACACCACAGAACAATTTATAAAATTAAAATTAAGTACCACACCAGCACAAACAATGGGAGGTGGGGGTAGTTCAGAACAAGAAGAGGATTTTGATTGTGCTGCTGGAGCAAAAATTGGGGTTCATTTCTATAGAGATGGGGAACATCAGTGTAATTTTGCAACATATGAAGTTTATGTTAACGGTAAAAGATTGACAAGAGATGATAAAACAGATAGATTTACCGGAAAATATGCATTATTAAATAACGGTGGTAATGGTCCTGATCCAAAATCCAATGATGTAGGCGGTACCAGAATGAATTATTTTACAGTTTCTCCAGAAATTGCAAAAGAAATAATTTTAGGTGGAGCTAAAAATTTTAAATTTACAATTAAATGTGTTAGACCTGATATAGACAATTCAAGCACGGCCGGTTATATATTAGGAACAGATAGTCAACACGGAACCGGATGTCATGCGGGTGTAGGAACTATAGAAATTTTTAATTCTGACGGAGATAAAATTGAAAACATTCAAAGTTATACAACCCCAACCAATAAAGATACGTCAACTGAAGTACCTGAAGTTGCATTCTGTAAAAGTTCAGTATAATTTATTTTTTACTATTACTCAAATAGAAGTATATAAAAACCCCAAAGATTACAACCGGAGTTAATATTGCTGCATAGATTTCTGAATTTGCCATTTTTATTTTTATATTAAATACGTTTTTTTTTAGGTTAAAGAATAGTAATATGTTTATATGTCATATAAAAACTACCATACCTGGTTTTTAAATTAATATTTGTGGTCCCAGCAGGACTCGAACCTGCGACCCCCTGATTATGAGTCAGGTGCTACTAACCAACTGAGCTATAGGACCTTTGATGTCAGGGTGGGATTCGAACCCACAATGAGAGACCTTTTTACGGGATTCGGCACCTAGCCTCATTACACTCCTGACAAACCCGACTCTTCAGCATTCTACTCCCCGCACATACATAAATGTAACACGAAATTGTATCTAATTTAACCCTACGTTGGCGGTACGGGTACTGAAGTTTATCGTTGGTACTCGAAGAGGGACTCGAACCCTCACAACCCAATGGTCAACAGAGCTTAAATCTGTCGTGTCTACCAATTCCACCATCCGAGCATTTTAAAGAGTTATTTTCTCTTTCTTACCATAAAGATAAATAATATAAACAATACAAACAATATTGGTGTCATAATTTTAATTTTTGTAGTCAGGACAGGACTCGAACCTGTTTGATTTCACCGTAGGACGTAACGAGAATGCTACTTTCAGAGTGTTACTATATCCCCTCACCTCTGCGTCTACCCATCCGCCACCTGACTATTGTTTTACAAAGATATGTAATCTATTTCAATCTGCCAAATGTTTTTCGTAAAATTTTCTCCATTTTCTAATTGAGTTATCACTCACACCATATTTTGTTCCGGTTCCTCTATATCCAATATTTTCTATATCTTCAATTAGTGTTAAATAATCCGGTCTCTCAACTTTTCTTTGTTTTATTTGAGAACAGGTTGGACAAACTTTATTATTCCCTGACATTTCTTTACCACACTCACAATTATCTTTTATTTTTTCAACGTGTTTAACATTCCTACCTCCGTGAGTAGATAAAGTAGCGTTACAATTAGGACAAACAATTCTTAAATTTTCAATTCTATTGTCAGTATTAACACCATTTATGTGGTCTAAAATTAAACTTATTTTTTTTCCATTCCAAATTTCATCCTGACTACATAGTTCACAAATTCTTTCTTTAAAACCTTCAGAATATAATTTGTCCTTTAGATTTGTCGTATAAATATACGTTGAGTTTTCAACCAAAATTTCATACAATTCTACTTTATTTCTTTTTTTATTATTACCATATGAACATAACCTAAAATGTTTAGTATCAATACCAAATAAATTAATATATTTTTTTACGGTTTGCCTATTACCGTAAAATGGTTTTAACCCCAACTTTCGGGTTACTTCTGAAAAATTATTAGATGAATTAACAACTTTTTCTAGTATTTCTTTAGAGTATTTCATAATATATCTTTTATTATAAATATCTCGAACCCTCGAAAAGTGACAGAAATTTGTAATTTTTTTTTTGGCGGTCCATCCCGGTTACGCTCCGAGAGCTTGTCCGTGACAGGGACAAATGTTACTATTACACCAATGGACCAATAAACACACTTTAAAACCGTAGAGGTACAACTTGTGTGTTGTGTTGTTCTTTTCATTGTATTCCCACGGGGAATCGAACCCCGCTTTCCAGGATGAAAACCTGACGACCTAACCGATAGTCGATGGGAACATCTTGTTTGTTTTAAAAAGACGTGTGGAATTACTCATCCACTACAACCGTCGGACTGTCCGTCTCTTTGAGCGGGTGGTGGGACTCAAACCCACAACCCCCAGCTTGGAAGGCTAGTGCTCTAATCAATTGAGCTACACCCGCTTATTGTACTGACGGTTGGATTCGAACCAACGTTTTAAACTTACCACTACAGTCATAGACGATATAAGCGTCCACTGGTACGTCAGCATTTTTAATGAAAAGTTTCGTTAAAAAGGTTTAGAAAACATACTTTTTAACAAAACCAAGATATTTATAGATATATATCATATCTTATGAAAACGTTATTTACAGAAGAAGAATATAAAAAT
>Ga0247834_1006991_pt1 | contig 12299 bp, 18 predicted proteins | sample LaCruzMarch2015__8_FD_187118 | JGI IMG/M metagenome (GOLD analysis project Ga0247834, IMG submission 187118) | Freshwater microbial communities from meromictic Lake La Cruz, Castile-La Mancha, Spain - LaCruzMarch2015_12m | ecosystem: Environmental > Aquatic > Freshwater > Lake | place: Spain... | reverse complement strand
CGGCATGCGGAGTAGGTACTGCAACAAAAATCCACTCACTTTCATTTATGGTTTCTTCGATGCTGCAAACTTTTACTAGGTCACTGGTTCTTGGGTAAATATCGTAACCCCGGACTGTGAATTTTTCTGCCATGACTTCTGCGCAGTCCATGCCCAGTTTCCCAATACCAATAAAGCCTATATTTTTCATATTATGAGTGTTCCTTTAGATAGATTGTATCATTACATACAAGATGTTGCCGAGCAGGCGCACGGCGATCGTATATTAATTTATCGGTTTAGCCCACATGGTTCAAAAAATATTGAAGATCTAACACCAATGCAGGAGCAGTACGATCTGTTGAATGTTTTTTGGCCGCAAATCTATTGCTACGACCAGGAGCCACTGGACTATGACCGTTATCAGGCAGGCACACATACTGAACTTGCTCGAGACTTCCAAAACAGATATCAAGAAGAACTGACCGTATTTCCTGGTTATAATCTCCGAGTACGAGTGTTTAATATCTACGACAAATGCCTGTTGTTGCACAGCGAACAACAGTCGCCCGATGTTGCCAAGTACCAGGCCAGTCAGTTTATTCCAGTATACTACTGGGCACATGCTGTCATTGCACTGGACTGGTTTCGATATGCACAACATGTCAACGTTGTCCCGGCAGCCGATCCAAAACTGTTCCTTGTTTACAATCGAGCCTGGGCTGGCACAAGAGAATACCGTGTTAAATTTGTAGAGTTACTGCAAAAAAATAATCTACTGGATCACTGTGTCACTGCATTTAATTCGGTAGATCCAGACTTGGGCACACATTACCGTGATCATGTGTTTAAAAACACTGCATTTGAACCAGATGAGATAGACCCTGGGTTGCCGTCAACACAGGTCGCCGCCGCCGCCAGTGCAGACTTTGATCTGCAAGACTATGCTGACACACAGTTCGAAGTGGTGTTGGAAACACTGTTTGATGATGTACGAATTCAGCTGACAGAAAAAATACTGCGACCCATAGCCTGTGGTCATCCATTTATTCTAGCATCAACCCCGGGCAGTTTGCAGTATTTGCGAAATTACGGATTTCAAACCTTTGACGGCGTCATCGACGAAAGTTATGATCTAGAAACAGACTCCAGCACTCGACTCGAGTTAATTATTGCCGCAATGAAGCAGATCGCAGAATGGTCACCAGAACAACAAAAAATTAATCGAGAAAAAATTAAAGAAATTGTACAGCATAACAAACGGCATTTTTTCAGTACGGTGTTTTTTCAATCAATTGTTGGCGAACTACAACACAATCTAAGGTCTGCACTGACCGAGCTGGAAGAAACCAACACTGGTACACGATTGATTGCTGCCAGGATTGCCTATTACCGCAAACTTAAACAACTCAACTGTCAAACAGCCACAGACGAATTTGAACGTAATCGGCAACATATAGCGCGGACTCAGCGGCTGCTTACGTTGGCCAGGCAGTACCGGTTATCCTACAAGACGGCGAAGGAGTAAATGTTGTGTCAAAGCTAGTGCCTCGGATGCTGTCAAGCATATCAGTGTACCTGCGAAATTCTACATTCGACGCTGGATCATAACAGTAATCACCAACCACTTGATTGATGTAGGTTTTGGTGTCCGGCGCAATTACCAATTGATCAATACAAGTTTTAAATTTCTCTATGTCTGTAGGGGGCACAGAATTTATTTTCATGTACTTATCGCCGCCGTACAGAGAAAAATGCAGTTTGAGTTTTTGTGTATTGCACCATTCAAGCAACAGCGGCAGAGTATAAATGCTGGTATGTTGGAATGTATGATTAACAATCATCTGTGTTTGGGCTGGTATTATGTTGCGTACTCGTGCTAGATTCTGTTCGATGGTGGTAAAATCACTACCATACCGCACATAATTGTTGTGATGGCCCGCACCTTCAAGGCTGATTGCAAAATTTACTGATTTAAATTGTTTTATCAGTTCTAGCACAGTGTCATCAAGCTGGGTCATATTTGTCACAAATAACAAATCTACAACACTGGGATCGGCAACTTGACGCAGTATGTCAGCAAGCCCCGGTACCATAAATGGCTCGCCACCGGAAAAATGCAAATACCTTACTGTTGATAGAATTTTATCACAAAAATCAGCAAAGGCTTCGGTTTCCCACCACTTGTGTTCCCCGGTTGGAGGGTTCCATTTGATGCCAATGGAATTGTAACTTTGCTTGTTTTTTATAAATTCTGTCCAGATACTTGAACTCGAGTAAGGGCCGCACATTATACATCGAAGATTACAAAAATTTCCCAATTTAAATTCCACATGCCACGGTGTGGTATGACGATTAAAAAATGCTCGATTTTTCTTGGCATTGGCCACATCGGCGTTTTGGTGACGTTTGTTAGACATTGTCCGTAAACTATCATAACCTAAATCTTCATCGTGCCAGCACTGACTACATCTGACATCAGTAATTCCGTTGTCGAGATCTTTGGCCAACTGATCCATTTTGATACGCCACTGCGGATACTCACGAAACGTATGTGTTTGATTTCCGTCCGGGCCTTTTTCATAAAATTGACAACATGGCATGAGTGTGCCATCGGTCTCTATACTCAGGCCATGCCGGGCTAACACGCAAGATTTACTCATGTATTATGCTGTGTGTTTTTCAATGATACCATCCCAGTCGGGACCCGGAGCCGCTTCCATATACTGATTAATTCTACCACGTATATCTGCATAAAAGCTATCTAATTCTTTGTTCCAACTGCCAATTAAATGGTCCAGGGCCTGATGGCAATAGTTCCAATCTTGTTTGCGATAATTGGTCAACAAGTTGTTGTGAAGATTGATTTTGCTTTCGGTCTGAGGCAGTTCAGCAATGGGTATTATGTCAACTACACAATACGCAGTCACCTGTTTATTCTCGGGCAAAATACGAATGGTATCTAATTCCAGTACTGTGTACTTGTCGCGATAGTTCTCAATTTGATCTGGGTCAATAATAATGTTCACTGTGTATTTCCTTTTAAATATGTATCATGCAATTTACTTTTGATTTAATTTCTGACTTACATTTGGGTGCTACAGACACGTTTGACTGGACTGGATTGGCCACCAGTCCAGTGTGCGTTGTTGCTGGAGATATTTCAATGGATGTTGAAATAGTCAAAGAAACCCTAGAACACCTAGGTCAGTGTTATCAAGCTGTGTTTTACATTGACGGCAACAACGAACATAGATACAATTTAGATTCAATTTCCGAAAGCTACAACATACTTGAAGAAGCAATTGCTGACATAGATAATGTGGTGTTCCTACAAGACAACTGCGTGATTGTCAACGGTGTTGCAATTGTTGGCACCAATGGGTGGTGGACATACGATCTGGACCCTGGCATCGACGACGAACAATGCAGATTGTGGTACTGTGACATCATGAATGTTAGCATGCCGGTTACTGGTGCTATACACAGTTTGGCTTACAACGATGTTGCTTATCTACGAAACAGCATCAAAAAACTGCAAACGCATCCTGAAGTCAAATCAATTATACTTGTTACTCACACTGTTCCGTCTGCCCGCCTTATCGAACACGACATTGAGATTACTTCAACTTATAAATTTAATGTCATGGGCAACTCGATTATGCAAATGGTTCTAGACAGCGACACAGAAAACAAAGTTAAAACTTGGTGCTTTGGACATTATCATAATCCCATTGATCAGTATCAAAACGGCATCAGATATGTAAACAACTGCCGGGGCAGAGTTGAGGATTCCGCTATATGGAATCCGACCTACTATCCCAAGCGCATTGTGGTTGGCGTTTAAATACCAGTTACTGGTTCTAGTTTGATCTGCAACGGATAATCGTTGCTACGAGCATCCAGTGTTACTTCAATGCCTTTTTGTTCGGCAATTTCATGCGGCAGAATTGCCACAACCGCAGAACCAGAATTATGAATATCTTCGGTAATTGCCACAGCAGTGTCTGCGGTGTATTCAAAGTGTTGTATCAAACTCTCAACTACAAAATCCACAGATGTTTTATTGTCATTCAAATAGATGATTTTAAATAACGGTGGCTCACGTAGATCTACTTTTGATTTTGATATTGTATTAACTTCTGGCATTTTATATCCTTTTGTAGTGTGGCAGCATAGTGCTGCCACAGTATTTACACTATTATATTAGACTGTGTAGGTGATTGCAATGGTCTTTGGCTTGGCTTCTTCAGGAACTTCACGTTTTAAGTGAATGCTCAAGATACCAAGTTCAAGATGTGCATTGGTGATTTCTACATGGTCTGCCAACTGAAATTCTCTGCGGAAACTACGCTCGCTGATACCTTTGTGTAGATATTTTGCAGTTGCATCATCATTCTCTACAGTTTCGCGACTGTGCTTGCCTTCGATGATTAGGATTTTTTTATCCTTGGTCACTGCAAGATCATCAAATCCAAAGCCAGCCACAGCCACTGAGATCATGTACTCATCGTCGTTGATTTGTACAATGTCATAAGGCGGGTAGTTGGTGTTGCTTTGTTGAGCACTCACACGCATGAGTTCATCAAACATGTTATCAAAACCAATACCAAATTTGTGAATTGCGGGAATATCGAACGAGCGAAGGGTGAGAGTTTTTGTCATTTGTTTTCTCCTTTATTAAGCAAGATGACTTTAGTGTAGCCCCACTATGGGCACTACAGTGTTATTTATCACGGATTTTATACAGTTTGTTTTATGATTGCCATAACATCGGTTTCATATACAAAGTTAAATTCTTCTTTGTCGACCTTGACCGTTTGCACAGCAGTCTTGCTGAACAAGATGCGATCGCCTACTGCAACCACCATTGGTATCACTGTGCCGTCTTGGTCTACTCGACCTGTGCCCACCGCCAGCACATTGCCTTGACTGGGTTTTTCTGCGGCGGCATCCGGGATGATCAAGCCACTGGCAGTTGTGGTTTCTGCTTCAATTAACTGTACGATAATACGATCGCGAATGGGGATTAATTTCATAGTGTTTCCTGGTAATAATGAATTATAACACATGCTGAGTGCTGTGTCAACTGAGCTGTTAAGAATTTTGTTGTTCTAATTTGATAGGAGTGGCGACTTGTGTTTTATCAATGGCAATTTTTAAAATGTTGCGAGATTGATAATCTTTAAGATTATACATGTGTGGCAAGAGTACTCGTTCAAGTTCGGTGTGTAGACCACGTGCGCCAGTCTTTGTGGTGATTGTGCGTTCTGCAATCAGGTCTATACTGTCAGCATCAAAGTCCAGTGTGACTCCGTCTTGATCAAACAGCCATCTGTACTGCCCAACCAAGTTGTTTTTTACTTGTGTCAAGATGGTAATAAGTTGAGGCTTAGTTAGTTCGTCCAGTTGTAGAATGGATGGGAAACGTCCTACAAATTCTGGGATCATTCCGTAATGCACTAAATCATCCGGTGTGATTGACTCTGGCAGTTTTTCCCGAGCAAAGTCGGCTCCAAACCCCATTGATGTTCCTTGTGTGCGGATCTTGATAATTTTGTCTAGTCCAACAAATGCGCCACCCACTACAAACAATATGTTTGTGGTATCGATATCGACTGTTTCATTGCCGGATGTTCTTCTGCTACCTTGATTTGACACCTTGCATTTTGTGCCTTCAATCAATTTCAGCAATGCTTGTTGCACACCTTCGCCCGACACGTCTCTAGCCACTGTGCTACTTTCGCCTTTGCGAGCAATTTTATCCACTTCGTCCAAAAACACAATGCCGCGTTGTGTGCGTTCAACATCGTTGCCACTGGCGTGATATAATCTTGAAATTACGCTGTCAACGTCATCGCCCACATACCCTGCTTCAGTCAATGTGGTTGCATCGGCAATGACAAAAGGAACATTTAAATATCTGGCCACTGTGCGGGCCATTAGAGTTTTACCTGTGCCGGTAGGGCCAGTTATTAAAATGTTGGCTTTTTGTATTTCGTTGTTGGGATCTTTATTACTGATGCGTTTATAGTGATTGGCAATTGCCACACTCAACACAATCTTGGCAGTGGATTGGCCAATTACATATTGATCTAAATGTCTGTGTATTTCTCGAGGATCTAGGATTGAATCAATTGATGGCAGTGTGTTTGTTTGAGTTGACAACAGTCCGTGACAAAAATCCACACACTCATTGCATATACCAACATTATGCCCTACAATCAATTTAAACACTTGATCTTTGTGTTTATCGCAAAAGTTGCAATGCGTGGGAGTTGTTTTGGCAATCATTTATTGTCCAGTTAACCGATATTCGATCTGTTCTCTTTCTGACGCACTCAATAGATCCGGATCGTATTCACCGGAGTCTATCTTGGCAATCAGATGATCGATGTATGCTTCATTGTAGGCATATCGGTTATTTAATTCTTTGTCAACTGCAATCCAGCCGGCACCGTTGAACTTATACAGCACAGTTGGTAATCGGTCTACACGCAGATAGGTATCGCCTTTCAGCGGACCAGGAGGAAATTCAGTTCCAAAACCGGAATTAGTTTCTTTGGTCGGTGCATTGTCGGGGGTTGGCCCTAGATAATATGCTGGGCTCATCCAGGGCAATTCTGCAATTCTTCCGGCCTCGTACAACCGATGTTGAAACTTCAACGTTTGATCTGGGTTTTCTTCTTTCCAGCGGCGAGCGGCTGCTTTGGTTTCAGCATCCATTCCGTCCAAGTGGTCATCGTCTGTATCAGTTGTTTCGTTATTGGCAACAACTGGGTCTTCTGCCGGTACAATGTGCTGATTAATCCCATCGTCAGGAACTTCATCCACGGATAATTCTTTGTCTGTGTCATGCTGCTCTCCTTCTGTGCCTATGCACTGTTGGTTGATACAAAATAGTCCTATGCCCGGCAATGGTGTTAGTTCGGTGCCGCACTTGTGACAGTTGACTGTGCTGTGTTCTGGGAATAATGTACTTTTGGTTACTGTGTTGCCCACCGGCAAATCATCCACTAACTCTCGTAGTTGATCAACCTGTTCATCAGTCAACGGACCATCGTCTGGCGGATATTTCTTTTCTCTGTTCCACTTTAGACTCTCGGTGGCGGCCAGTAACATCATAATGGCCAATGGATCAAACACTGTGACTAACACAATGATGACCCAACGCACTGCTTTTTCTAATACATTTGTATCAGGGCTGTCATCATATATCAATGCGGCTATGTATTTGATCGGTCCAACTTCGGCTTCTACTTTGCGTACTTCAGCGGCAATTGGCGCACGTTGTTCATTGAGTGCTGTGATTTTCTTTTGAGCTTCTTCAATGTCCGCAAGGAGGCGAGCACGTTCTTTCTGCTGGGCTCTTCGAATGGTAACGGCTTTTTCTGCGCCCTTTTCGTCCTGACTGCGACCCATAACTTGGTCCACTGCCTCATCCATCTGTTTGAGTGCTTTGCGATTAACATCTATGTTTTCCTTTTCAACTCGTATCTTTTCATCGTAAATGGCAATCTTGGCCTGCACGTCGCCTGACACCATATTTTGGTCCATGTGTGCTTTTGAAAGAAATCCAAAGATACCCATGGAAGTAATGACCATCAGCATGAACACTGCTGGTACCAGATAACACTTCATTAGCAAACGACAGCGTGACCAATGTTCGTGCAACCACAGAGTGACCACTACCTTGGCCAGTTCCAAGATGCCGCCCATTATCATAATAGGTACCACAGCCGCAGCAAATATGGCCGCAAGACCCGCAATTGAATACCAGGCCGCAATGACCGATAGGCTCAGTGCCACTGCTAATGTAATTAAACTTAGAAACATAGTGTAATATTTATCCGTTTTAGTTCCATGTCTGGTGCACTTCAGCCACCCACTCTCGGCCGTCGTATTCCTCTATTTGCCACTTGACTGCGGCGGGAATTTCTACTATTTTTAATTCTGCGTGAACACCCCAGGATCTTTCACCCAGCTCGCACACCACTGACACCAACACTGGATCATCACGGGGAATTTCACGATCACTGAACGGTTCGTCATTGACCAAGATTTGTGGACCATATCTTTCAGTGCTGAAGCGACTTTCTCTGTCTTCTACAGTGTAATCAACACGCGAACGGTCCAGATACAACACACGGGCCTCGTGACTCAGGCCAAAACCACCGTGGCAGGCGTTGATAACCACTGGCCTTACACCGCGAAGGTGGCGAATGAGTTTCTCCTGTTCAGTTTCTTCTATCATTCATTGAATGTGTATTCGTAATGGAGCGACGCTCCATTACGCAGATGAAATCGTCGAGCCATTTCTGTTTGTGGGCTCAGTGTCACAAAACGCTTTACTGGCATGGTATCTTTGATCAACCGGGCTGCGCCCAACACAAGATCTCTGCCGGCACCAGGCCGGTAACTCCACACTGTGTAGAATACCACAACTTCGCCAATGGGTTCGCCAGGACCGGCAGGTGTAGAAAACTTTTCTAACTCGCCTTCGTCTGTGGGAACTTGGGTACAGAATGCCGCACAGATCACAGCCAGTACTTCATTTGTAGTATCATCTTCCAGCACATACACTTCGCGATTGGGATCCACACGCCAAAAGGTCGGCAGATGAGGACGAACAGGATCGTCCTTGATAAAATTTAGATAATAATCAGTTCTTACACTTTTTATTACGGCCATACTATCCTAAATCTTGACCATAGTCATCTGTAAACTGGTCCAACTTGTGTTGTTCAAGCATAGCTCTAAGTGCTTGTCCAACAAATTCATTGAATGTCATGTCCTGCTCGTGTGCCAGCTTCATGTATTTTAACAGCTCTTCGTCTGAAAAGTCAACTGGAATCTGCACACGGGTGTCGTAGTCTTCACCGGCCACGATGGCTTCCAACTTTTCCAAGAAGTCTTCTTCAACATCCAGGTCCACATAGTCAACCTCGTCCCAGGCCTGGTTGGCTGACTCACCACGACGATCTGCCTCGGCTGTGTTCTTGTCACGGTACTTGGGATTGATCAAGCGATATGCACGTTCGTTTGTGTAGTCACACACTTCAACTTCATAGACCTTTTGACTCTTGGTGCTGAACACAATATTAGCACTCCAGCCGCCGGCACCGTGAACACCGTTCCACGCACTGAGTTGGTGCGAGTTGGTGCCATAGCAGTCCCATCCGTAATCGCCGCCTTCGGTGATGCGATAGCCAACGGCTTCAAAAAATTGTTGCATTGTAATCATGTCTGTGTCCTTTAAAATAAAACTACCAGTGCTGTCATTGCTATCAACGCCAGCAGTGCAACAATTATACTGTACCCTACGCTTTTTGTCAAGGTTAATTGTTCTTTTCCGTCCATCTTTCGCCAAGCAGTAATGCCAAAGTGAATCAGTACTGCAAGGACCGCAAATGCCAACCAAAGTCTAATCATTTTGTGTCCTTGTGGTCGGCTTGTTCAATAAACTGTGGCGGTGGATTCACGTTCCAACTGTCTAGAGTAAAGATGCGAACGGGTTTCCAATATCTGTGGATTATATTATTGATAATGACAATTCCTGCTACCACAACAATAAACCCCAACATGGTCAGGATACTGCCGATAAAAAATATCGATGATTGTTCTACAGTCATTTGATTTGTTTATTGGTGACCGTTGAAGATCAGTTGATTTACCATATTGAGATCAAACTGCAAACTGGTGATGCGATCTCTAAGAGCTTGGTACTCGGGACTGGGTATCTCTGCATGATTGCTGACAACAATACTCAGGTACATGTTGGCAGCTTCAGCGTGAGCCTTTTTAATTTCCTGCTCTAGTAGCAGTCGTCTATCTTTTAACATTCTTTAACTCCAAATTCTTCTTCTAGGTCTTCATCATTGTAAAAAAACCCTTGACCTTGATCGTATTTGTTCTGCGACAGTTGGTCAAACGTTTCTCCATTGTAGAATTGATCAATGACCATGCGCCATCGTTCTTCCGGGTGATCTATCAGTTCAACGCCATCAACTCGACCGTAGCCATCGTACGTGCCACTGATAAGGTCACCATTGTTAAACAGCACAACAACCTCCGAAGCAAATGCCCAAGGCGTGTTTCTTACTGCTACTTCTGCCATCACTGGCTTGTCTGATTTGGCACAGCGCCAACTAAAAAATCCCATTATTCAACTCCAAACAGTTGTTTGTTCATAGTTTCTCTCCTGCTTCAAATCCACGGAATCTCACAAAGCGTGGAAATCTCAGGCTGTATGATCCGTCTTGGTTTTGAGTAACTGCGTCCGCTTCAACCTCAACCACCCGATCAAGAAGCTCATTGCGAGCGGCCCAATACTCGTCGCGATTGCTATCAGACAAACCGCTGCCAACATTAACACGAATAGTTCTGTCATTATCGACTCCTTCACATATTATAGCACCCAACCGGCCTAGATTGCGACCAGTTCCTTCTTCGAAACCCACAATATTGAGATCAACAGTTATGGTGGGTTTCCATTTCATCCAAAAGTCACTGCGTTTGCACTCGTAAGGTGCATCCATGCTTTTGATCATGATACCTTCATAGCCTTCTTCCACACTGGTTTCAGCAAACCTGCGCATGACATCATGGCCTTCGGCTGTGTCTAGGTCTACATCCATACCGGGCATGATGCGTACACAACCATTTTCGGGCAAGAATGCTTGAGCACGTTTCAGTAGGTCGATGCGTTTGTGTTGCTGTAGATTGCAGAAGCCTTCTCGGAACTCGTTCAAAGGCAAAATATCAAACACATGATAAACCATGTTGTCTGTTTTGGCGTTGCTCTTGCGTTGCGCCTGTTTCATCAAGTCCTGAAAATTCTTGCCCACAATCTCGCCATCCAACACAAACTGTCCACCAAAGGCGGAATTACGTTGAAATGCTTCGCGATGTTCTTCAATGAAGTCTGCAATCTGAGGGAAGTTTTCAAACTCCTTGCCATTGCGACTGTACAATGTACAAGCGGATCCATTTACCACTGCCAACACACGCACACCATCCAGTTTGACTTCCAGGCGTTTGATGCCTTTCATCTTCTTGGGTTGGTCTGTAGAGTCCTGAGCCAGTTGACAACTAAAAATTGGTATCTTCCATTCAGTCTTGCCCAACACTTTGTTCAAGGTTTTTTCACTGATGCCGCATCGCAGATCTTTAATAATAACACGACGACATACGTTATTCCATTCTTCACTGTCAAACATTTGACTGCAAGTTTCGATTGCTTCTCTTGCACGATTACCGGTGATGCTACGAGTGCGCAGGCTTTCTAACAAGGCCCAAAATCCTGGCCAGTGATTTGGTTGGCCGGTCAAACCCTCAGTCTCAGGCACTTGCCGGATGCCAAACACATAGAAAGGATTGTAGGCTTGATAGCAGTTGAACAAGAAAGCCTGTGCGTCGGCACTGCCCAATTGCGAAGCTACCAAAGCCTTTTCAATAGTCTTTTCTTTGTGTATTCGACTGTCCGAACTTTCTAGGTCACGAATCCAACCTGCTGCCATTATGCCCGCAAACCTTGTGTCTGAAAAATTTGTTTCATTCATATATTTACTTCCGTTTAAGGTCTGATTGTGTTAATTTACATACCAGCAAGAATTGGTCATATGCCTGGCGCACACTGGCATGTTGCATCAGTTTGTCTGCTTCTGCTTGCATAGCTTTCACGCCGGCTTCGGCATGATCTCTAGTACTACCATAAGTCAGCGGACATAATTCATCACCAAACTCTTTAGCCAACTTTTCCCAGGCTTTCTTTTGCCCAGGAGTAATAGGAGTACGCTGTGGCTTCATTTCGCTGGATTTTCTAAGAGAATCACAGATGGCATCTTCTGCAACACGCCCAGCGGCAATCATAGCCGCATAGTTAGGTTCCACGTTAAACCTACGGGATGAGCCCCCGGGGTAACACATGACCAAGTGATTACCTCGAGGGAAACTGTCCAAAAGATCACTATCATACTCAGCCACAGGCAGATACCGCCGTCCACGTTTTTCATAATATACTTTCTTCATCGGTAATTCTTGTCTAGTTTAACATCGGTCAGACCTGCAATGGTCTGGAATTTGTCCCATGCGTCTTTTACTGCTGGACGAGTCTCCATCTCGCTGTCAGGCAACACTGTTTCCAACCAAATTTCTCTACGACGGCTGGGGTGTGCGCCAAACTTGCGCGGCTGATGTAGCTTGCCAGTTTCCCAAAGTTCAATGCTGACACTACGGAATCGATCTTCGTCTTCATCCTTGTAGCCAATCCACTCGGGGTTACTGCCACCGAAAAATCCACGCATCATTGCCGCATCTGA
>Ga0247834_1006989_pt1 | contig 12301 bp, 9 predicted proteins | sample LaCruzMarch2015__8_FD_187118 | JGI IMG/M metagenome (GOLD analysis project Ga0247834, IMG submission 187118) | Freshwater microbial communities from meromictic Lake La Cruz, Castile-La Mancha, Spain - LaCruzMarch2015_12m | ecosystem: Environmental > Aquatic > Freshwater > Lake | place: Spain... | reverse complement strand
GAACTCGACCACAATCTAGGTGCGCACTTCGGTGCGGGTGGTCCGAAGGATGGCAAGCCGCCGGAACCTGTGCTGTTGTATCTCCCACGTGGCGAGGACAACAGCGCCAGTTCGCAGGCCTTCATTTCCGGCGACAAGTGGGCCTCGCTCAAAGGCGACAACAATCTTATCCATCTCTCCTCTGGCGGCGGCGGCGCGTGGCTAGTCATGCGTCAAAGTGTTAATGGCCGCTGGCAGGGCGGGGCGGTGAAGATCAGTGGTAACTTCGACTCCGGTCCGCAGTGCGCTCGCTTCCACCCGAACGACGGCCATCTCTATGTGAACGGCATGCAAGGCTGGGGCAGCTATACGCCGAAGGACGGCTGCTTCCAGCGCGTGCGTTTCACGGGCGGCGACCAACCCGTGCCCGTGGGCTTCGAGGCTCGCGACAACGGCGTGCTGATTCGCTTCAACCAGCCAGTGAAAAATGCGGACGCATCCACCTGCTTCGCCCAATGCTGGAATTACCACTACGGACCTCAATACGGCTCGCCTGAGTATTCCGTGAAGTATGCCGACACGCCCGGCCATGACCCGCTGGAAGTTCGCAGCGTGCATCAGCTCGATGGCGACAAGACGCTGTTCCTCGAGATCCCACAGATCGTCACTTCCAGCCAGATTCATCTGCATCTGAGCACGGGTCACGACATCTTCCTCACGGCACACGTCTTGGCCGAGCCGTTCACTGACTTCGAGGGCTACACTCAGATCGCCAAGACAAATCATGCCGCGCAGACCGGCATCGTAGCACCGACCCCAAGCAAACCTAACCCCTGGGCCAAGGGCGAGAAGGGGCGCGAGATCGTTGTCGAGGCGGCGCTCGGGTTGCAGTTCGTGCAGAAGCAACTCACCGCGAAGGCGGGTGAGGCGCTTTCGCTCACCTTCAAGAATCCCGATGTGGTGCCGCACAACTGGATGCTGGCTAAGCCCGGCACGTTCCAGGCGATGGGCAACCTAGCGAACCTCATGATCACCGACCCGCAGGGACTCGCGCGGCACTACATTCCGAAGTCCGACGATGTGCTGGTTTACACCGACATGACGAACCCTGGCGGCACTTTCACCATTCACTTCAGCGCGCCCAAACAGAAGGGCGAGTATCCGTATCTCTGCACCTTCCCTGGGCACTGGATGGTGATGAATGGGGTGCTGAAGGTGGAGTGACTTGCTTCATGACTTGCTAGGTTGTGCGCGTCAGCGGAGTGGTCCGCACGGTCCCCGTGCGGTAGCCAGAACCGCATGGGGACCATGCGGACCACCGCTCTACCCCGTCGTCCGCAGTCCTGAAGCCAGCGCGTTGATGCTCACCAGCAAATCCGAGATCATCGCCTCGGCGGCGACGGTGTCCCCAGCATTGACGTGAGCACGCCAGGTCTTGAGCAATTCGATCTGCTGCGCGTGCAGGACGCTCAGCGGTTGCTCGCGGATGTCCAAGGTGAAGGCTAAGCGTGGGCGGCGCGCTTCGAAGGTGCCACGGAAGATCTCGGTCAGGATGCTCTTGGTGCGATGATACTCCGCCAAGATCATCTCCAAGAAGGCGGCGCGCACAGCTTCATCCGGCACCAGCGAAGCATAGGCGGTCATCCAGTGCTCGTTGGTGCTGACGATGCTGCTCTCGATGTTCGTCAGCACGTAGCGCAGAAAGGGATTGCGCGGCAGCGCGTCCATCAGCCAAGCAAAGCCTTGCGGGTCTTCATCGCGCAGCTTGGTGAGAGCGGTGCCGGAGCCGAACCAACCGGGCAAGTAGAAGCGCGACTGCGTCCACGAGAATACCCAGGGAATCGCGCGCAGATCCTCCAGCGTGGCCTGACCGGTGCGGCGCGAGGGACGGGAGCCGATGCGGGCATTCTCCAAAGCGTCGATCGGCGTGGCCGCACGGTAGAAAGTCATGAAGCCGGGCGCGTGTAGCAAGGAGCGATACTTGTCCTTGCTCCAGTCGGCCAGCTTGTCGAGCACGGCAGAGCCTTCGTCACTCGGCGCCTCTGCGGTTTGATGCAGACCTGTGGTCGAGGCCGCGCTGGCCATTAACAATTCAATGTTGAACACCGCGCTGCCTAGATGCGCATACTTCTGCGCGATGGTCTCGCCCTGCTCGGTCATGCGCATACGGCCTGTCAGCGAGCCGTGCGGCAGCGCCTCCATGAACCAATGCGTGGGACCCGCGCCACGACCCACCGTGCCGCCGCGACCGTGGAAGAACACGGGCTTCACCCCGGCTTCCAGCACCACACGCGACAGCTCGCGCTGACCACGGAACAGCGCCCATTGGCTGGCGAAGATGCCGCAGTCCTTGTTCGAGTCGGAGTAGCCCACCATGATCTGGAGCGAAGGCTCGGCCTGCGCGGCCACACTGCGTTTCGTGATCGGATGCGCCAGAAACTCCTTCACGATGCCAGGGCCCGCTTCCAGGTCCGCCATCGTTTCAAAGAGCGGCGTCACGGGTAGGGGGCAGACCAGGCCTTCCGGCATCAATTCCATCAGGCCCGCCTCACGCGCCAGCAGGTAAACCGTCAGCATGTCCTCCACATTGCGCGTCATGGAAATGATCAGCGCGCCCAGGCCTGCATTGCCATGCTTGGCCCGATGATCGGCCAGCACGCGATGGCAGGCCAGCACCGTGTCCGCCTCGGGACCCGCGCTCATGCCTGGGGCGAGGAAGGGGCGTGGCGATTCCAGCTCGCGCAGCAGCAGCGCACGTTTGTCTTCCAGCGACCACGTCGGGAAAGTCGCCCCATTCGGCACGCCCGCAGCGGTCAGCAGTTGGGCCAGCGCCTTCTCGTGGAAGGCCGAGTTCTGACGCACATCGAGCGCGGCCGAGTGGAAGCCGAAGGCCTTCAACTGACGACGGAAGGGCACCACGCGCTCGCTCACAATGGCCTGCGCACCAACTTCCAGCAGCGTGCTGGCAAAGATCGCTAAGTCCGCATCCAGTTGCTCGGGCGCGCTGTAGGCCGCAGGAGATTCAGGGTGCTCAATGGCAAGCAGCACCTTGGCTCGCATCAGGTAGGCCGCCATTCTCCACGGTTCCTCCCGGTTGCGCTCACGGATGTAGCTCACGTCCACGCCCGGCCGGCCTTCCAGCTCAGCGACAAGCCGGTCATTCAGCGCATCCAGTGCCGGGGGCGGCACTTGGAAAAGTAGGCTCATTGGCACCTCATGTGCCAGCGCCTCCAGTGCTCGGCGGGTCACACGCAGGGCATTCGATCGCAGTTCTTTCAGCGCCATGCGCGTCACCTCGGCCGTCACAAAGGGATGCCCATCGCGATCCCCGCCGATCCACGTGCCGAAGCGCACCAGCGGCGGCAGCTCATCCAGCGCCGCCGGGTTGTAGCCCGCCGCTTCCCACGCCTCGCGCAGATGAATGTGCGCCCGGGCCAGGGACTCTGGGAAGACCTCGCGCAGGTAATGCAGCGCGTTTTGCAACTCCGCCTCAATGGTAGGGCGCGTCACGTGGATCTCACCCGTGCGCCACAGCCCCTCGATCTGCACCTGGAGCTGCTGCTTCAGGCGCGACTGCTCGCGTGGGGTGAGCGCCGCGTTTTCGTGGCGGTTCATCAGCGAGTAAATCTCCAGGTGCCGCTCACGCGAGGTCTCGCGCTTTGCCTCCGTCGGGTGTGCCGTCAGCACCGGCTCCACGCAGACCGATCTGAGGACCTCCAGCAGCTGAGCCTCCGACAGGCCGCTCTTGATGAGGCGCTCCAGGTTGTCCGGCCACAGCCCCTTTTCCGCTGCTGCGCCGTGCTTCTTCTCACGCAACCGCCGCACCTGCGCCGCCGTGCGCTCCTCCACGATGTTCAGCAACTGAAAGGCCATGGAGTACGCCTGGCCCAGCTTCCGGTCTGGCCCCGTGGGGCAGCTGCTGTGCTCGTTCATCCAGGGCAGGCGCTCCGCCAGTGCGGATTCACCGATGCGGCCCAGCGTGGTGGCGAAGGCTTCCATGAGGTAAGCCAGGTCGGTCTTGAGCACGTTAAAACCGACGTCGCGGAGAGATTCAGAAGTGGGATCAGGCATGAGCGGAACTGCTCTCTAGCAGGAACAGTGCCCAGGGAAAGGGGATGGTGCAAAGGAGTGTGCCGGGAGCGGGGCGATCCGCGTCGAACTTCATTTAGTCAGCAGGAATCACCGCGGAGACTTTCCCCGGAAAGTTGCTTCGATTTCAAGCAGAAATGCACGGCCCCGGATTCTGCTTTCCCCGACGTTTAGCGGCTGTGGAGGGCGGCGCGAGAGCAGCTGAGAGAGCATCGTTAGACGCTTCCGGTCTCATGGGTTGAGATGCCGCCCCATACTAACCATGTCGTTATTACTGAAACCGAGGCGTTCGTAAAAGGCGAACGCAGAGATGTTGTCGGTGCTGACGAACAAGTTCAGTTTCGGGCAGCCGCGTTCGTGAAGGATGCTCTGTAGATGAGCAACGATGGCGCGGCCGTAGCCTTTGCGTTGGTGCTCGGGAGAAACCGCCAAGTAGTAGAGGTAGCCTCTGTGCCCGTCGTAGCCTGCCATGCCGGATGCGATAACCGCAGAGTCCAGCGTGCCGATGAGAAACAACTCTGGCTGCACGGCGAGTTTGCGGCGGATGTCCGCCTGCGAATTGCTGTTCGGCGAGACCAACCCACAGCTAGTCCAAAGGGCGAGGACAGCGTTCTCATCGGTGGGCTGGTATGCTCGGATGTCAAACATGCGGCGCCGCCTAACATGTGAATCATCGACATTCAACCTGTCGAACAACCTTCCAATAGCGCACAAAACCAAAACGGGCTGGAGTGCCTCCAGCAAAAAAATCCTCGACGCCAAGCCGTAGCTCGTGGTGTTAATCTGTTGTAGCTTGCCTCTGTGAGGCCGGGAGGAATGGGCGATGCTTTGGTGGTGGGCTCGTGGCTTGATGGAGCGGGGTTGGGTCTGGCGGGTTTGTGTTTGCGATAGGGAAGGGGACCGGCCTCAAAGAGGCCAGCTACAACGGGCCGGCTGCAAGCCAGGGCGAAGTGCAAGATGGGCCGCTTCCTGCTTGCATGGCAGGCTGGGTCTTTCTACAAGAGGAGCGATGCTTCTTTACCGCACCCCGAATGGCCCAGTCCTGGAACTGGACGGACAGTTCTCTCTCGTTACGGCTCACTGGAACGATCTTCTCAATCGGGATGATCTGCCTGAGTTCTTGTCGAAGGCGAAGAGTGTGCCGACGACGAAGCCGACGGTGCTGCTGTCGCCGGTGGCGCAGCAGGAGGTGTGGGCGGCTGGGGTGACGTATTTCCGCAGTCGCACGGCGCGGATGGAGGAGAGCAAGGACGCAGGCGGCGGCACTTTTTACGACCGGGTGTATGAGGCACCGCGGCCGGAGATTTTCTTCAAGGCGACGCCGCATCGCGTGGCGGCCCCTGGGGGCCTGATGCACTTGCGCCGCGATTCATTGTGGATGGTGCCGGAGCCGGAGTTGACGCTGGTGATCACGCGCAATGGCAAGCTGATCGGGCACACGGTGGGCAATGACTTGTCCTGCCGCGACATCGAGGGGGAGAACCCGCTGTATTTGCCGCAGGCAAAGAGCTTCAAGCTGAGCGCGGCGGTGGGGCCGTGCATCCGGGTGACGCATGAGCCGCTGCCGGGCAGCACGAAGGTGGTGGTGGAGATCCTTCGCGCAGGGAAGAACGTCTTCACCGGCGACACGGCGCTGGATCAGATGAAGCGGACGCCGGAGGAGCTCATCGGATGGTTGTTCAAGGACAATGAATTCCCGAACGGGGCGTTCTTGATGACCGGAACAGGCACGGTACCGCCGGATGATTTCACGCTGAAGCTGGGCGACGAGGTGCGCATCACGATCGATGGCATTGGGTCGCTGGTGAATGTGATGGGGTGAGGGCAAACGGGGCTTTGACACGAGGCCCGAAGCAGCGAGCATCATATCATGGCCAGAGAGTTGATTTTTGACGTGACTGAGGCTGAGGAAGGCGGCTACTGCGCGCACGGCCTGGGCTATGGAATCCACACTCAAGGCGACACGCTTGAGGAATTGCGTTCCATGGTGCGAGATACGGTGGCTTGTTACTTCGATGACCCTGCGGAGGCTCCGCAGATCATCCGACTGCACTTTGTTCGTGACGAAGTTTTGGCGGTATGAAGTGACCGCGCGATGTCGATGCGGATGAGTTGATCAAAGCGCTGCGTGTGTTGGGCTATTCTCCGACTCGGCAGACGGGCTCGCACATTCGGGTGACGACGCAGATGCATGGCCAGCACCATGAGGTGGTGCCACGGCTCAGGCCGATCAAGCCCGGGGCGCTGCGCGGCATTCTGGGCACGGTCGCCGAGCATCATGGTATCAGTGCGACCGTCTTGATCGAGCTGCTGGATTTGTGATCCAGGGTTGCGGTCGGGCGAATCAGGCCTAAAGCTCGCACTCCCATTTTCTCTGATCCGCCGTGCCCAAGCCCTCGAAAGACCCTGCCTCCAATGCTCCGCTGTTCGCCAGCCATGCGGCTGCGGAACCGAAGCACATCGACGCGCTGTACAGTGACTGGTTCCTGGAATACGCCAGCTACGTAATCCTGGAGCGCGCGGTGCCGCACATCAATGATGGCTTCAAGCCGGTGCAGCGCCGTATCATGCACAGCCTGTGGGAGAAGGACGACGGACGCTACAACAAGGTGGCAAACGTGGTCGGGCATTGCATGCAATACCACCCGCATGGTGATGCGAGCATCGGAGATGCACTGGTGCAGCTCGGCCAGAAGGAGCTGATCATTGATACGCAGGGGAACTGGGGAAACATACTGACCGGGGACAATGCGGCAGCGCCGCGATACATTGAGGCGCGGCTGTCGAAGCTGGCCCAGGAAATCCTTTTCAGCCCGAAGGTGACGGAGTGGGCGGCGAGCTACGATGGGCGTAACAAGGAGCCGGTGCAGTTGCCGGTGAAGTTCCCGCTGGTGCTGGCGCAGGGTGTGGAAGGCATCGCGGTCGGCCTGTCGTGCCGCATTCTACCGCACAACTTCATTGAGCTGTGCGATGCCTGTGTGGCGGCACTGCGCAATGAGCCGATCAATCTTTTGCCCGACTTCCCCCAGGCTGGGATGATGGATGCGACGGACTACAACGAGGGCCAGCGCGGAGGCCGTGTGCGAGTGCGGGCACGCATTGAGGAGGGGCCGAAGAAGAACATGCTGCGCATCACGGAGATCCCCTTCGGGACCACGGCGGGTAGCGTGATGGACTCGATCGTGGCGGCGAACGACAAGAATAAGATCAAGATCGCCAAGGTGGATGACATGACGGCGGAGTTCGTCGATGTGCAGATTCAATTGCCGGTGGGTGCCGATGTGGAGCAGACGATCCAGGCGCTGTATGCCTTTACCGACTGCGAGGTGTCGATCAGCCCGAACGCGGTCGTCATCAAGGATGAGAAGCCATGGTTCTGCAGCGTCACCGACATCGTGAAACACACGGCGGAGCGCACGCGCGCTTTGTTGCAGCAGGAGTTGGAGATTCAGCTCGGCGAGCTGGAGGACAAGTGGCACTTCAGCAGCCTGGAGAAGATCTTCATCGAGAACCGCATCTACCGAAAGATCGAGGAGTGCGAGACCTGGGGGGCCGTGATGGCCGCGATCTGGAAGGGCCTGAAGCCGCACCTGGGCGTGCTGAAGCGGGACGTCACGGATGACGACGTGGCGCGGCTGACGGAGATCAAGATCAAGCGCATTTCCAAGTTCAACAGCTTCGAGGCGGATGAGCACTTGGCCGGGCTGGAGAAGCAGATCGACGAGGTAAACAAGGACTTGAAGCAGATGACGCGTGTGGCCACACGGCACTTCGAGCGCCTGAAGAAGACCTACGGTGTGGGGCGCGAGCGGCGCACGGAGATTACCAGCTTCAATCGTGTCGCGGCCTCGGAGGTGATCATTGCCAACGAGATGCTCTACTTGAACGCGAAGGAAGGTTTCGCTGGCTATGGCCTGAAGAAGGAGGGCGAACCCCTGTGCAAGTGCAGCACGCTGGATGATGTCATTTGGTTCGCCAAGGACGGCACCATGACGGTGGCCAAGGTCGCGCCGAAGTTCTTCGTCGGGAAGAATCCCTTCCACATTGCTCTCTTCAAGAAGGACGAGGAAACGGTGTATTCGATCCTGTATCGCGATGGGCGCGATGGACCGATCATGGGCAAGCGCTTCAAGGCCGGTGGCATCACACGCGACAAGGCCTACCAACTGACCAAGGGCACACCAGGCTCCGCCATTCTGTATTTCGTTCGGCATGAGAACGAGACGGAGAGTGATCGCCAGGTGCTGACGATCCATCTGAAGGAGCAACTGCGCCTGCGCAATGTGGTGCTTAGCTTCCCGTTCTCCTCGCTCGCGGTGAAGAATCGTGATGCGCAGGGCAACATCGTGACTAAGCACGCTGTGGAGAAGATTCTGCGCCGCATGGAGGCCCAGCCTGTGGCCCCGAGCCCCCCACCGACTGCATGAGAATCAAAACCGCTGACTACGAGACCAGTTCGGTCGATATCGACCACTGCCCTGCGCCAACGATGTCGGAGTTCGCGGTGATAGGACGCTCGAATGTGGGCAAGTCGTCGCTCATCAATCACCTGCTCGGCCGGAAAGATCTGGCGCGAGTTTCCAGCAAGCCGGGTCACACGCGGATGCTGAACTTTTACCTGATCAACAAGACGTGGCGCTTGGTGGACATGCCGGGCTACGGCTTTGCGAAGGTGTCGAAGACGCTGCGCGAAAAGTTCAGTGGTCTCGTCTCTGACTATCTGGCCACACGCACGACCCTGCGCTGCGTGCTGGTGCTAGTCGATGCCTCGCTACCACCGCAGCAGATCGACCTTGAGTTCACGCACTGGCTGATGGGGCAGAACGTGCCCTTCGTGCTGGTCTTCACCAAGGCGGACAAAGTCCCTGCCGCTCGCGGTGAGGAGCACGTGCACATGTTTCACGACAAGATGGCCGACTTCTCCGACAACGTGCCGATGACCTTTGTGACCTCGGTCCGCAACAAGGCAGGTGACGAGGAACTGCTGGCGATGATCGGTCAGGTGCTAAATAAGAAGGACTGATCAATCGCCGAGTTCTTCGGTGCTGACGGTGCCCGCCTTTTCATTCAAGGCCTGCTCCAGCGCTCGCCACGAGAGCATGGCGCACTTCACCCGCTGCGGGAAATGCTGCACGCCCTCCAATAGGATGAGTTCGCCCAGTTCCTCCTCCTTGGCGAGTTGACGGTCCTTGCCGGTGACGATGCCGCGAAACACGGTGGCCATCTGCGTAGCCTCCGCGCTGGCCTTGCCCTTGATTTTTTGCGTCATCATGGACGCTGAGGCCTGGCTAATGGCGCAGCCTTGGCCGTTGAACTTGATGTCCTCGATCTTGCCACCGTTGAGCTTCAGATACACGTCGATCTCGTCGCCGCAGGAGGGGTTGTCGCCATGCACGTGCACGCAGCCGTCGCCATGCAGTTCGCCGAAATTCCGGGGCTTGCGGCTGTGGTCGAGGATGACGCTTTGGTAGAGATCGCGGAGTTCGTCGTTCATGGGGCAAAGAATTTTCGGGCGTCTTGCAGGATGTCAATCATCCGATCAATCTCATCCTTGGTGTTGTAAAAATAGAAGCTCGCGCGGCTGGTGCTCGGCACCTTGAATTTCCGCATCAGCGGCTGCGTGCAGTGATGACCCCCACGCAAAGCTAGGCCCTGCGTATTGGCGAAGGTGGTGAGATCGTGCGGGTGCGCGCCTTCCAGGGCAAACGCGACGAGTGCCCCACGCTCAGTCTTGGGGCCGAAGATGCGGATGCCCTCGATCTCGCTCATGCGGGCCAGCGCGTGCTGGGTGAGGTCAGCATCATGGGCAGCGATGGCTTCACGTCCGATGCTCTCCAGGTAATCAATGGCCGTGCCGAGCACGATGGCTCCTGAGATGTCCGGCGTGCCTGCCTCGAACCGTGCGGGGCCTTCCTTGAAGGTGCTGCTGCTGAACTGCACGCGCACAATCATCTCGCCACCACCCTGCCATGGCGGCATGTCAGCGAGCACGCTGCCGCGCACATACAGCGCTCCGATGCCTGTGGGCGCACACATCTTGTGCCCGCTGAGCACGTAGAAGTCGCAGTCGAGATCCATCACATCGACGGGCATGTGGCCAGCGCTCTGGGCCCCATCAAGCAGGACCTTCGCACCCACGGCATGGGCTTGGGCAATGAGCTGTTGGGCAGGGTTGATGGTGCCGAGTGAGTTCGATACATGGACGAAAGCGAACAGCTTCACCTGTTCGGTGAGTAGGTTGTTGAACGCGTCGAGGTCGAGAATGCCTTCGTCAGTCACGGGCACATGCTTTAGCTCCGCTCCGGTCTGCGCAGCGACCAATTGCCAGGGCACCAAATTGCTGTGGTGCTCCATCTCAGTGAGCAGGATCACATCGCCCGGATTCAGGTTCGCGCGGCCCCAGCTCTGGGCCACGAGGTTGATGCCTTCCGTGGCACCACGGGTGAAGATGATCTCTTCCTCGGTCGCATTCAGGAAGCGCGCGACCTTGCGGCGCGATTCCTCATAGCCATCGGTGGCGCGGTTGCTCAACTCATGCAGGCCGCGATGCACGTTGGCGTTGTCGCGTTCATAATAGCGAACCAGCGCGTCGATGACCTGGCGCGGCTTTTGCGAAGTGGCGGCGTTGTCAAAATAGATCAGTGGATGGCCTTGGACGTCCTGATTCAGGATGGGGAAATCGTGGCGAATGGCGGTCCAGTCAGGCATGGGGTGTGCATGATGGCATACGATGCGCGTGGGGCAATCGTGGGCCGCGAAGTTTGATCAACCCAAGTCATTGATGACTTGAAGATCAGGCACGTAGTGGAAATCGCTGTCTAGTGTGAAAACGGCAGCATCGACCGAGAGCGCGGAGGCCGCGATGACTATATCGGTCAGTTGCATGATCACGCCCTGGCGGGCGAGGCTCCAGGCAATCTCCAGCGCCTTGCCCCAGACTTGATCGGTGGTGGGCACCCAGAACATGACTTCGAACCGCTCTTTGGCTTCACCATAGATGCGAGGGATCGAGATACCTCGGCAGACCTCCATCTTCACCACTCCGCAGGAATAGAAGTCATACCGACTGTCGAACTGGGAAAGCTCGTCAAAAGGGTCGAGCCGTCTGCGCATCCTGTGAATGAAGACGCTGGAATCAACGAGCACGCTTCGTTGCATAGGTGGGGGGGCTGGCTTGGGTTCGGCTACAAGCGAAGGTTCGTTGGGCTTGATGCCCAGCGCGATGTCGGCATCGAATCCCTCGGCCAGATCTTCGGCCGTCCACTTGTTCTTCCGCCAGACCTCCCTCATTCGGAACTTGTGGGCGACTTTCCGCAATGCAGCGTCCACGGCGGCGGTTTTGCTTTCGGCCCCGGTAGCGGCCATCACTTCGGCCAACAAAGCCTCGTCGATGTGCATGGTCATCTTCATAGTGTTGTGAGTATGGCATGGTTGCCATATTCGGGCAACTTTGTTTTGTTTGCTGGCCAATATGCCGCGCTGGAATCTGTCGTGCAGCGTGGTATGGCTGCGGGCTTCTCTTCTCATGCCGCCGCCCTCACGCCCTTTCCGCCCTGATCGCCCCAATGGACCTGCGCGCCCTGATCGCCCCTACCGTTCGGGACCGGATCGCGGAGAGCAGCGGCCTTACCGCCAGGATCGGGATGACAGGCCTGCTTTTTTCCGTCCGCCGCCGCGTCTGCCGAGTGCAGACTTCGCACCGCCGGGCAGTGCCGACTGGCCTCAGCCCTGGGTGCAGATGAAGTATTTCTCCTTCAACCCGGTGGTGTATCCCAACATGATCGCGGCGATGTCTCGCAACATCGGGGCAGGGGACTTGGTGAATGTGTATGACCGCGATGGACAGCCCTTTGGCTTGGGGCTGTGGAATGCGAAGGCCAAGGTGCCCCTGCGCGTGCTGCAACACGGTGCTGACCCGCTGACCGAGGCCGACCTGGATCTGCGGCTCGAACGCGCGCTCAAACTGCGCCGTGACACGCTGCACCTGGATGGCTACACCAATGCCTACCGCGTCGTGTTCAGCGACGGCGACGGCATTCCTGGGCTGACCGTGGATCGATATGCCGAGGTGCTGTCGATTGAAGTCACGACCCTGGCCGTCTGGGTGCGTCTGCGCCGCTGGCTGCCGACCATGCATGCCGCACTGGGCACCACGCAGCACCTGATTCATGTCGATCCCGAGATCGGCAACATGGAAGGCATGAGACGTGCCGACGTGCCGGAGATTGATGAT
>Ga0247834_1006986_pt1 | contig 12308 bp, 10 predicted proteins | sample LaCruzMarch2015__8_FD_187118 | JGI IMG/M metagenome (GOLD analysis project Ga0247834, IMG submission 187118) | Freshwater microbial communities from meromictic Lake La Cruz, Castile-La Mancha, Spain - LaCruzMarch2015_12m | ecosystem: Environmental > Aquatic > Freshwater > Lake | place: Spain... | reverse complement strand
ATCCCCCAAGCCTCCATGCTGGCAAAGGACGTCCGAGGAAATCCTCACCGCCATTTCTCGGTTCTCCACAGCAACAGTTCAAGCCCACGCCTGACTTTTGAAAGAAATCAATGACTCAGGAGACTAGCTAGTCGAAGAAACGATGAAGCACCCTTTCGAGGCAATGATTAGACCCAAAGCCCGGGGTTCGAAACCTAATCGAGGACATCGACGAGAAAGTCGGTGTTCCCTGCCAATTACTCCCTCATTCGGTCAATGTGAGAAATCATCCCGCTTTGCACGCATCGCTGGTGACGCCAGTAGATATCCGAAGCTTCAAAGACTTCCAGATGCTGCCTTACAGAGTTCCAGAGCAAAACGAGGGAAGGACACCCTTGAAAAGTGACTTTGAGCTTTCTTCGATTTCGCGTGGAGGGGCTTTGGGGTAAAGTGAAAGACCCACATGGAACCAACGAAAAGCAAATGGGCGCGGCGCTACGGGACATCATGCAACACGCCGTCGTAACGATCGGCGCGGGTGTGGATGCGGATTTTGTCCGGTGTTTTGCGGCTTTTGGGCGAGTTCTTTGAGAAAGGCCTGCGACCGATGGTGGCATTTGCGGGATTGGGAAAGAGCGGGATTTTGCGTTCGAGTTCGGAAATGGCTCCGGCGGAATCTCCCCAATTGCGCTCGCCAAGATCAATCCATCCGTCTTTGCAAACCCCGACCGCGTCGATCTGCACGGATTTATCCCAGTATTCGGAAATTTCAAAAGCCGTCATCACTCCTTCGTTTGGATTGATTGATGGCCTCGACAGGATGGAAGGGTTGCAAATGAATTTGGGCCGCCCTCCTTCTGAAGATCGGACGTTTCCGCACGAGCATCTCTTTTCGTCATTGAAAAACAGGCGCTAAGCGCCCATTTTTCAATAATGAATACTGTTTCCCGTCCAGAACTGCTCAGGCAACTTGAAGCGGGTTTGGGGAGAAGTCCGATCGTCACGATCTTGGGTCCGCGGCAGTGCGGCAAGACAACATTGGCCCGGGAGTTTTGTCAGGGACGCCGGGACGTTGTTTTTTTAGATTTGGAGAGTCCTCCGGACGCAGCGCGACTCGCCGAGCCGATGCTTTATCTTGAGAAGCAAGCGGGACTGGTTGTGCTGGATGAGGTGCAGATGATGCCGGAAGTGCTCAAAGTGCTTCGTGTTCTGGCCGATCGCAAGCCCCTTGCCGCACGTTTTCTGCTGCTGGGCAGTGCATCTCCGGATTTGATGAACAATGCTTCGGAGTCTCTTGCGGGCAGGGTCGAGTTTTTGGAAATGGGAGGATTCAGCGTGCAAGAGATCGGGGGTGACCAAGACCGGCTCTGGTGGCGCGGCGGCTTCCCGAGGGCCTATCTGGCATCGCTGGACGAAAACGCACGGATTTGGCAGCAGGATTTCACGTCCACGTTTTTGGAGCGGGATCTCCGAAAAATGGGGGTGGAAACTTCTCCGGCTTCTTTGCGGAGGCTGTGGACGGTGTGTGCGCATTATCACGGACAGATTTGGAATTCCTCGGCCGTCGCCGGAGGGCTGGGGGAATCGGCTCGCACCGTCAGGCGTCATCTCGAAATCCTCAGCGGCTCCTTCATGCTGCGACAGCTCCAGCCATGGCATGAGAACCTCATGAAGCGACAAGTGAAATCGGCGAAAGTCTATTTGCGGGATTCGGGAATCCTGCACTCCCTTCTCGGTATTCCCAGCCTCGATGCGCTGTTCTCCCATCCCAAGCTGGGTGCCTCGTGGGAGGGGTTTGTGATTGAGCAAATCTGTTGTGCGGCACCGCGTTCCCAGGCGTTTTTCTGGGCGACGCACACCGGTGCCGAGATGGATCTCCTGCTCCTCCACAATGGCCGCCGGATCGGGTTTGAAAGCAAGGTGGCGGATGCGCCAAAAACCACGAAGTCCATGCACATCGCCATGGAGGATCTTTCACTGGATGAAGTCTTTGTTGTCGTTCCCCGCAGCGGAACCTACCCGCTCGCCCGAAAGATCACAGCCTGTGGACTTGCCGAAGCCATCGCTACCCTGGGACTTTCGCCGGCATCGTGAGCATGGATATCGTCCCTTTCCCTCATTCGATTCGAATCTCGACCACCACCGGCAGATGATCGGAGAGTTCAGTCTGGAGAACTTGGGCTTGCTCAATCCGGGCGAGAGGAGTCGCGGAGATCCAGTCGATCATTTTGATCGGATGGACTCAATCTCCTGCTTCCGGCGACTGGAGTCAGGCTCTCTGGAGGAACTTGTGGTCCGCGATCAAGGAGAACTGCGGCGCTCTGAGCGGGGCATCTTTCGCTGAACTCGCCGAGGTCATTGCCCAGAGATCTTCACTACTGATGAGTCAAGCGTGGTTCCGGGGACGGGTGGGATAACCGCAGATTAACAGGATTTGCGCAGATTTTCTCCCGGCTCAAAATCAGACTCTTGTATGCCAACGAGGAGGCGGCAACGTTCGCGATGCCCTTCCGTCGCGGCACCGAGCACGGCGTAGGTTAGGTCCTTTTTCACAAAAGCTACGAGCACCGGCAGAAATCTGCGGTCCTAGGCATGAACTTCTCGGAAGAACCGACACTCTTGCGCCTCCTTCGCGCCGACTCTACTTCAGCCCCGCCCACACACGATGCACGTCATCATGCTCATCGAGCGAATGGAGAAACTCCCCAACGTCCCCCATATCTTCCTCCGACAGCGTCACGAAGTTCTTGGGTCGATACCCCAACTCGCTGGTCACCACGGTCCAGCCATTCTGTGAAAGCCAGACCGACACGGAATGCACCGCCGTTCTGTCCGTGAAAAATCTTGCCCCGAGGTGCCCCACGGGAATGTCGTCGTTCTGCGCGTGATCGATGGCCTCAAAATCATTCGCCCCTGCCTCAATGGCCGCCTCCTCAATGTCCTTCGAGGTGTCGGCATGGTGCGCCTCCACCAGGCCCACATGATCGAACAGAAACTTGTTGCTCCCCGGCGTTCCCAACTGACCCCGCTTAAACAAGACGCGGATCTCCGGTGCGGTGCGGTTGTTGTTGTCCGTGTAAACCTCCACGATGACCGGCACCTTGTGCGGCGCATAGCCCTCAAAAACGACGTGCTCCAAAACGATCTTCTCCGAGCCCGTTCCCGCCCCCTTTTGGATGGCCCGCTCGATCGCTTCGCGCGAAACGCTTTCCCGGCGGGCCTTGTCCACAGCGGCGCTCAACCGAGCATTCAGCCCGGGATCCGCTCCGCCCTGTTTGGCGGCCATGGAGATTTCCCGCAGGAGTTTCCCGGTGGCCTGCGACTTGCGCAGCGATGCAACTTCACGTTTGGCGAGTAACCATTGACGACCCATCGAACAAGGATACGCAAGGGGCGGCGGGGTCGCCAATCGATTTCAACGCCCAATCCAATCAGGCAACTGAACCCGCACCCGGGCCCGAAGGCGACAAAGCAGCGTGTACAAACCAAAATACACCCGGTTCACGTACACACTGTGAGGGGAGCCTCGCCGACCCCGCAACGCGCGCAACCGCTCGTTGCCGCCATTTTCCAGGCCCATCTCATAGACGGCACGCATGAAATCCTCGGCTCCAAAATCGAACGTTTCGTGGCGGAACGGCTCCGCCACCAGCGCAAGCGAACTTTGGCACAACGTCACGATTTCCTGACGAGCCTCGCACGAGTCCTCCGCCAGCACGATTTCAAGGTCCGCGAGGGCCGTCTCCAAAAGCTGCGGATCGGAGAGCAGCGCGGGATCGAGAAAGCGGAACTGTTTGCGGTAGAAAGCGGGCTCCAGTTGCTTCGTGCAGCCGAAGTCCAGGGGGCACAGCGTCGTTCCATCCACGAGGAAATTCCCCGGGTGAGGATCGGCATGGAAGAGATGGAGTTGGTGCACCTGAAAGTCGTAGAAATCCCAGAGCGCCTGACCGACCGTATCGCGCTCGTCCTGGGACGCACCGCTGTCCGCAAAGCGGTCGAGCGGCACGCCGTCCAGCCAAGACATGGTGAGGATGCGGGGAGACGACCATTCCGGGTAGTACTCGGGGAAGCGCAGATTCGGAAGGTGCGCGCACGCCGCGGAAAGTGTGACGCTTCGGCGAAGTTCGAGCGCGTAGTCCGTTTCTTCGACGAGTCGCTCCTCCACCTCCCGGAAATAATCGCCGACATCTGCTTCCCGAACGCCCAGAACCTGAAGCGCGAGGGGCTTCACCGCACGGAGATCGCTCCGGAGACTGTCGGCCACTCCGGGGTACTGAACCTTGACGGCAAGCCGGCGTCCCGATTTTTCCGCGCGATGGACCTGTCCAATCGAGGCTCCGTGCGCCGCGTGGGGTTCGAATTGATCGAAAACATCCAGCGGGTCGCGGCCGAACTCCCGACGGAAAACGCGCACGACGAGGGGATACGAGAGCGGCGGGGCGGAGTACTGTGCCTGGGAAAACTCCCGCACGTACGCTCGCGGAAGCAAGTTTTGGTCGATGCTGAGCATCTGCGCGATCTTCAGCGGTCCGCCCTTGAGTTGACTGAACGTCTTGTAAACTTGCGCCGCGTTCGCCGCGTGAAGCGACTCCTTGTCCGTCTCTCCGGTGAGTGTCCTGCGTCCGTAGTACTTGAGATAATTCACCCCAACCTTTGCACCGGTTCCCGCCAGGGCGGCCATCCGGGTGAGGCGTGTGGAGGCGATCTCTCGTTGCCCGGTCCCGTCAATTACTTCCGACATGAGCAGCTGGATAGAAATCGGGCGAAGTCGACTGCAGAATCCACCGCCTGCGGCCGCAGGACGTCGAACGCGAGGCGAACGGACTTTTCGATGAAGGCGTCCGTCCGTTCGAACCCCGAACTTTCGTCGTTGAGGTGAAACGCAACGACCGCTCGGAGATGCAGCGTGAACAGCGGAGGGATGGCTTGATTGAGAAGGTAACGGTCGGCGATCTCGCCGGTTTCCATGCCGAGACGGATCAATGGGTCAAGAAAAGCCGCATATCGATGCTCGAGAGGAACGATCCAACGGGGGCGTTCCACGAGCTTCAGCGGCTGCCATCTCAAAAGAAGGAGCGACCGTTGGTCGAGTGCGTCCTCTGTAAGGGCAAAGAGAAAGGTGAGCAACCGTTCGCGGGCACCGAAGCCCTGCCAGGCTTCGCCCGAGGCAACCTCGACGGCCGTTCGATCGATCCAGTCGGACCAAAGCGCTCCTTCGACCGCATCCATCGACGCGAACGTTCGATAGAACTCGCGCTCGGGGAGATCGAGTTCGCGCGCGAGCGAACCGACGGATCGCGGCCGGACGCCGTGTTCGCGGAGATGAGCGGCGAATGCGGCAAGAATCCGCGATCGTGGGGAATCGTCAGAAGACATCGGTAAAGGATACGGGCCGCAGGTAGGGGCGGTTGCGGTTTTCGGTTGCCGTCGGAGGCTCAGGCGGAGTTGCACGGATGCGAGGAATCCGGATTGAAATGGTTCACGGCTGGAGAACGATCGGATACGATCTCTTGCAATGGGCAAGCGTGTTTTGATTTTGTCGGCCTCGGTGGGATCCGGTCATGTGAAGGCGGCGGACGCGATTGCAAAGGCGATGGCCCGGCGGACGGACGTGTCGGAGGTCCTCTGCGACGACTCGCTGGATCATACGAACGGCCTGCACAAGCAGCTTTACTCCACGCTCTATACGAAGCTTTCGAGTGCGCTCCCGGAGTTTTTGGGTTGGTGGTATGTGTCCACGGACGATCCCTGGGTTTCGGACAAAGGGCGAGTTGCTCTGGACCTCGCGCAGGCCCTCCCTTTGATCAATCTCGTTCGGGAGTTTCAGCCGGACATCATCCTTTGCACCCATTTCATGCCCGCGGGAGTCTTGTCCTACCTGATCCGTCGGGGGAGCCTGGAAGCACAGTTGGGAATTGTGGTCACGGATTTTCATTTCCACGCATTTTGGATCACCCGCGCGTTCCACTGGTACTTCGTGGCCCAGGAAGAGGACAAAATCCACATGGAGGGTCTGGGACTTCCGCGGGATCGGATCCATGTGACCGGAATCCCGATTGACCCCGTTTTCGCCGAACCGGCGGATCCCGTTGCCGTGTTGAGCGGCATGGGATTGGACCCTTCCGTGCCCACGTTGCTTGTCACCGGAGGTGCTCTGGGCCTCAGTCCTGCGACGGCGGTGGTGAAGCGATTGCTCCAGTTGGATCGGAAGTTTCAGGCGATCGTCGTGTGCGGGCGCAATGAGGAGGTGCGCACCGAAGTGCAGGCACTGACCGCCGGGGTGGATCACTTCCGCGTGCTGGGCTACACGGACAAAATGCACGAATTGATGGCTTCCTCGACCCTGCTTTTGAGTAAACCCGGTGGCCTGACCACCGCAGAGACACTGGCGTGTGGGTTGCCGATGGTCATCTTGGATCCCATCGGAGGCCAGGAAGAACGTAATTCCGACGTCCTTCTCGAGGCAGGGGCCGCGGTGAAATGCGCAGAAGTGACCGTTCTCAAACACAAACTCGCGGCGCTGTTGGACGATCCCGCGCGGATCGCGGCGATGTCAGCCAATGCCCGGCGGCTCGGGAAACCGAATTCCGCGACGGACTTGTCCCGCATCGCGGTGGAGGCGGAGAAACGGGAACCGGCCATCATTTCCTCGAAGCGGGAGAAAGTTCTCCGGAAACGGATTGAGGAATGAGCGCCACCCGTGAGCCATTTCTGTGGGGTGCCGCGATGTCTGGCTACCAAAGCGAGGGGGGCTACAATGGCCCCGGCCAGCCGCACAACAACTGGGCGGAAGCGGAGGCTTCTGGGCGTGTGGCAAAGACCGGTTCGTCCGCGGACTTCTGGCATCGATACGCCGAGGACTACACGCATGCCAAATCCATCGGCCTCAACGCCCTGCGCCTCAGCGTGGAGTGGAGTCGGATCCAACCATCGTTCGGGCCGGGTCGGAGTGAGGTTCCGGACTTCGACGTCGCCGCGCTCGATGCCTACGCCGAGCGGTTGGCGGCCTGCCAGAAAACCGGGCTCGAGCCCGTTTTAACCCTGCACCATTTCACGCACCCGGCGTGGCTTGGCCCGGACGCCTGGCTGGACGACGAGACGCCTGCGCTCTTCGAGAAGTTCGTCGCCACCACAGTGCGCCATATCAACCGGGCCATCGTGGAGCGATTCGACGGCACCCCTTTGAAATGGTACGTGACGATCAACGAGCCGAACATGCTCGTTCTCAATACCTACCTCAACCGTGCCTTCCCGGGTGGAGGATCGTCCGGCCTGCGCGTGGGCATCCGCGCTTACAATCGGCTGCTGGGAGCCCATGTTCTAGCCTACAACGCGATCCACGACCTCTACGAGGCGGAGGGATGGCCGACCCCGCAGGTGACCATGAACACCTTCTGCAGCGACGTGTATTGGTCCGAACAACTCCTGATCGACCTCCTCTGTATGCGGGAGAATGGAGTCACTCCGTCGCGTTTCGTTGGCTATGCCATGGAGCGTGCGGAATCGTTGGAGCGCGAGCTGGTTCATGCGAACCTGACTTTTCGCAACGATCCCTTCGTTTCGCTGGGTCGGCTCGTTTACCACATGGCGAACTTCTTTGCCCGTCGGGCCGCATCCGGCGAGAGCTTTCGATTCTTGATGGACATTCTCGAACGTTCCCCCCGGGTGTGCGTGTTGGATTTTCTCGGAATCGATTACTACGACCCGTTCTGCGGGCATACCTTCCGTCCCCCTTCCTTTGCGGATCTGGAGTTTCCTTCGGGGAGCCTGCATGCGCGACTGGTCGACAGCCTTTCCAGCAAATGGTGGGACTGGCACGTTCTGCCGCAGGGAATGCACTTTTTCTGCGAGCATTATTCCAAGGCTTTTGGCGGGAAGGGGGTGTTGATTGCGGAGAACGGGATGGCATTGCGGCGCAAGGCGGACGGCAGCCCGGGCCAGCCGCGGCGGGATCGGGTGCGGAGGAGTGAATTTCTGGAGGCGCATGTCCAGGAGGTTCGCCGTCTGCGCCGCCAGGGTGTCCCCATGCTCGGGTATCTCCACTGGTCGTTGGCGGACAACTACGAGTGGGGCTCCTTCACGCCGCGCTTCGGTCTTTACACCGTCAACTACGCCGACGGGGCACGCCGGGAGGTGCAGGATCATCTCGGGGATCGCCCCTCGGAAACCTACGCGCGTTTGCTCCGCGAGGAGTGGGGATCTGGCTGAAGCGACCCCCGCTGCGGCGGGCCACGTGCGACAATCCACCGATTTCCGATGGACGCTCAGGCCTTCCAACCGCATGATATTCGGAACAGGACGAAATTGTGGCAATACGGCGGATTTGGATCGCAAGAAACGGAGAGACGACAGGCGACTACGACGCGGCAAAACTGCCGGATCTCATCGCAGACGGGACGGTCAAATCGACGGATCATTTCTTCGTAGAAGGAGCCAAATCCTGGCGCCTGGTCTCCGAGTACAAGCCCGAGGAAGAAAAGCCCCCCTCGCGGACCGCGTCCGTTTCCACGGAACGAGCGGGCTCCGCGTCGCGCGAATCCCGAAGGTCAACGCCCCCGGCGCATTCTTACCGACCCCACCGCGACGCTTCGTGGCTTCCCGTTGCGGTCCTCTCGGTGGTCTGTACCGTTCTGCTGGTGGCTCTCATTTTCGCCTTTGTGTGGTTGCGAGGCGAGAATGAGGAACTCCGGGTTCTCTCCCGCGAGCGGGCCGATGCGCTCCGAGTCATGGAAAAGGAACTCGCCCAGGCAAAGCTCGATGCCTATCCGATGAAGCGCGTGGGAGAAGGCAAGCTGGAAGGCCGGGTGTTTTATCGCACGGCGGGTCAGGCATACGCCTTCCAGGGTGTGCAGGTGGGGCTTTACCCCGCCTCCACGGTCGACGCGGCGATCGAAGCGACCCGTTCGTCCCCCGATTTCTCTCCTCAGGCGATCCTTGCGGCGTTGCCGGGTTCGGGAATGACGACGGTCACGGACTCCGATGGCTTCTTCAAATTCGATCTCCCCGCCGCGATCGAGAACATGGTGCTTACCTGCCGGGCGACAGTGGATGGCTCGGGGGGACGTCAGACGTTCTATTGGCTGGTCACCTTGAGTCGCGAGCGCGCCGCGGAGCGTCCGGTTCTGCTTAACGAGACAAACGAATCACGCTGGAGCGAGAGCACGGGCTTTTTGCGAAGCGCGGATTAACCTGGAAACAGGAATGGAACCACAGATTTACAGGATTTACACAGATAAAGCATTGAACTGGAGGAGCTTCTCTTCGGGACGTCCACCGGCAGTTGCTCACCTAATAGGTGACTTTCACTTATCGTGTCATGTTCTAACCTTGAGCAGGTTAACTCCGAAAAACAGCTCCCATTTTCCTTTTTAGGATTAAGGGCGGATTCGGGCTGGTATCGCTCGAAGCCATATCCTTCATGCCCTTCCTGTTCTTCATGGTGAAATCCGCTGCTCCCAGATTTGAACGGCGGGATTTAGCGTGCATTCTTCTAAGCGGCCTGCACTAGGGGGAGGCCTATAACTCGTCCGCACCGCCGAGCAACCAGCCGAAACTCCCGCCCACCGCAAAGGCCGTGCCGACGATCAATGCGGAGGCGATGAAAAACGGTGCGTCTGCGTCGGGGAATCTCCCGCCGGAGAGCGATGCCGACCATAGCACTGCCAACAATGCGGCGGTGCCGACGGTGAAGGGCAGGGCCTTTGCCGCGGGATGCGGGCTGCGGGGAACGGCCCGGGATTTGCGAATCCAAAGGATCACCGCCGCAGCAGATCCCATGCACAGCGCTGCCCACAGGATGCCGCCAATCGAGTCGGATGGACGATGCCACCCCGCAAACAATACGCCCACGGCATACGCCGCACTCCCGCCCGCCGCCACGACCGCGAACCATGGACGCCAGGCCGCCGGCAGAACCAGCAACAACGCCAGTGCGATGGAGGTTCCAAAGGTCGTATGACCGCTCGGATAGGTATCGGTCCGGAAGTACGGCGGCACCGGCCCGGCGGGGTCCACCAATTGTTCCCTGGGAAGGTAACGTTTCAGCAGTTCGGCCCCTTCAACCGCCACTGCCATCGCGGCGACGAGCAGAACCCCCGTGGAAATCCGCCGCCGGAGGATGGAGAGCACCATCACAACGATGGCCGCGAAAATCAGGGTGTGCGGCGTGACGGTGGAGAGAATCTTCCCATCCCAAGCGAGCACCGCGCGATGAACGGCGTCGTGGCCGAAATACGCGGCGTTATCGATCGATTGCCCGATCCGGGTTTGAACGAAAAAGAAGTAACCGCCCACGAGGAGCAGCGCGCAGATGAGAAGGATCCGCAGTAATTGGGAAAGGATCGTTTTACCCATGTGCGTAGGTTCAAAGAGACTGGACCAGAATCGCCCCGCTGTCGATCGAGAGAGTCTGAACCCCGGAAGCGCATTGGATGGTGGCCTCGATCGTGGTGGCATCGGCTGGCATTTCAAAGAAGAAGAAATCGCCGCTTGCGATCGGGAACAGGTACGGCTTCAGGGTGAGAAAGACGGGTCGACCCCGCCGCCGCTCGATCCGAACGGCGATCCGCAAGGCTTCCGGTTTGTCCGACGTGGCCAGAACGCTCGCAAAAACCGGTCGTCCCCGCATGGATTCGGGCACCGGCCCCTGACCGAGCGGGTAGCGTTGGGCGCTGGTGCTCTTTGGGCCCCACTCTGTTTCCATGGCGAATCGTCCGATCCCGCGGGCAAACGTGTGGAGAATCTCCGGGCCGACATCTGTGGCGGGAGTACGCGCTTCCGTCGGATTGGCTTCCAGCAACACGAACTGCGGTTCGTCTCCGTTGGCGACGGCAGCGCGGATGCTCCAACGTTCGAAGGGATCGCGAAGCCAGGGCGCGAGATCGTCGAATCCTGCGAGTTCGCCGCGCTCTCCCATCTTGCGGGTGGTCGTCCAGATCCACTTTCGGATGAACCAGAGTTGCTGCGTGGCCGCGGCCTCGGCAAGCGTCTGCGCGGAGGGACGCAGGAGGTCGCGGCGGAGCGTCCAGTCCAGTCGCGAGGCCACCCGGGCATCCGCCAGGTATGCCATGTACCGCATGGCGTCGTGCGAGAGGACCCGGGTGTGCGCCGGAATGCCCCGCATCGCCCTCGCGAGATCGTTCAGGCAGTTGCGCGGGAACACCGGGCGCGAACACAACAGGAACATGGCGATGACGAGCGCCACCCCAACGATCCAGCCGCGGACTGGGAGTTGACTAAAGATCGGATGATCCGCGAACCGGCGTCGAACCGCCTGGACGGCGGCTTCCCAGCCAAACCCGGCGAGCACCGCGAGCGGGAATGCCATGCTCGCGAGGAATCGATCGCCGTCTCGTACCAACGGACGGAATGGGAACAAGCTCTGAGGAGTTACGCTGAAGGCGAGAAAGTAAACGAGGGCAAACAGAACGAGGGCGCGCCCAGCGGTGCCGAAACCCATCCCGGCCCGTATCATTCCGACGATCGCGAGGATGGTCCACACCCAGTCATCCAGCCTCCGGAAGAGGGTATCGGCGAATCGGAAAGGCAGAAACCACCACGCGATCGCCTCCGTTCCCTTCCGTCCCGTCGCTCCCATGTTTGCATGGAGTGTGAGAAAGAAATCGCCGGCGATGCGTTGGTAGACGAGACCCTCGATCGCGACGAATCCCGCCGCGAAAACCCCCACGGCGGCCACGCGAGTCCAGTGCCGGGGGTACAACATCAGCGTTCCCGCGGCGAGGACCGGAATCGCGAACACACCGGTGATCCGGTTCGCCTGTCCCACGGCAAGTACCAAACCGATCAGCACCGCAAGGAGAGGGCGAAATTTTTCCGCCTGCATCAGATCGAGCCACAGCAGGAACGCGAGGGACACGAACAACCCCTCGGACAAATCCGGCATCGGGCGCGAAATGCTCGAGCCCAGCAGCGGGTGGAAGTAGAAGAACCCCACCGCTGCCAGCGCGAATGAGGGCCGCAGTCCACCGCGTCGGGCAAGTTCAAAGACGATGACGCCGCCCGCGGCAAGGTAAAGCAAGGGTTGGAGATAGTAGGAAAGACGTCCGGGGCCGAAAATGCCCTGGAGCAGCCAGCATGGACCCCATACCGGCCAGCGGAGGTCGTGGAAGGACTGGGGATTCCAAGCGCCGGCTAGCCCGTGGTGAAGGTCAAATGCCAGCCCCCAATAATTGAGATCGTCGCCCATCGGCGGCTCGCCGAGGTAAAGCCACCCCACCAACAGCCCGGCCACGGCGATCGCGCCGTACATCCACGGCGGAACGCGCGCCGCACTCACGCCCCGCGCAATCCCTTCAAAAGAAGCTCCGCGT
>Ga0247834_1006981_pt1 | contig 12311 bp, 22 predicted proteins | sample LaCruzMarch2015__8_FD_187118 | JGI IMG/M metagenome (GOLD analysis project Ga0247834, IMG submission 187118) | Freshwater microbial communities from meromictic Lake La Cruz, Castile-La Mancha, Spain - LaCruzMarch2015_12m | ecosystem: Environmental > Aquatic > Freshwater > Lake | place: Spain... | reverse complement strand
CAACGACAGTTCCGGCTTGGACTGCCACATTACCGATGGCACCACTGGCCGCCACTCCGGTGACGGGGACGGTTGCGGAACCGGTTTGGGCTGTTTGTCCGATGAATCCTGTTGCACTGACCCCGGCAACGGCAACGTTGGCTGATCCGGTGACGACAACTCCGTTGGCCGCGTCTCCTTCTCCCCATGCATTTTGCCCCCAAGCGCTGGTCCCCCAGCCCCCAGGGGACCCAATAAGACCGCTACCTGCGACTCCCGTGACGGGGACAACTGTGGCTGTGGCGATGGCAACGGTACCGACGGCTCCGACACCTTGGACCCCGGTGACGGACACAACAGCGCTGCCGGAGACGGCAGCCTGACCAATGAATCCTGTCGCCGAGACTCCAGTAACAAGGACATCCACGGCTGCCGAGACGTTGACGTTCCCAATTGCTCCAGTCCCTGCCACCCCGTTAACGGGTACGACTGCAGTTCCGGTGACCTGGGCTTGCCCAATAAATCCTGTTGCGGATACCCCGGTAGCCAGGACATCCACATTTGTGAAGACGGTAACTTGACCAATTTGGCCAGTTGCCTGTACTCCGGTGACGTTGACGACGGCATTTTGCTGGGTTTGGACCGTGACAGTGCCAATAGCGCCGGTGCCTTGGACACCAGCGCTTCCTTGACCCCACGGAGTTTCACCCCAAGCACCATACCCCCACCCATCCAGGTAGACATAGGTGGCATCTTGACCCCAAGGAGTCTCGCCCCACGGGCCCCCGCCCCAGCCGCTGTACGTTGCCACATTTATGCCCTCGTATCCATCTGCAGTTTATTACCTTTCTTCATGTTTTCAGAAGCAGTAATAATTCGCAAGTTCCAAGGTACATGCAGCCCACAAACATCTTTCCCTCGAATAGGAACAATGTGGTCTACATGCCAAACGTCTAAACCCTCCGCCGTGTACATGGCGGCTACTCTATACAAGCATTGCATGTGTTCTAGTTGATCTTTGGTTAACCAACTTGGAGTAGCATTGCGTTTCTTTAACTTGTATCTTTTCCCCAATGCATTTGCAACACCTCGATTTTGCTTGCTCCAAAGACGCTGCCGTGCTTTTATTTCTTCAGCGTGTTGGCTATAGTACACACGAGAAGCAGCTAATTGCTTGTCCCTGTGTTTTTGATAAATAAGCTTCCACAAATCGGGATTTCGCTCTTTTCGTCTCCAATATGCTTCCATGTTTTTTACACGTTTAACATCTGGATTAGCGTAAAAATTTTTAAGCGAACGTGCCTTACGACAATCTTTGCAGTCGTTTCTATAGCCGTCAGGCGAATCCTTACGTTTGTAGAATTCGCTTAATAGCCTAGTGTTTTGGCACGTTACGCAAATTTTTTTCACGCTATTCTTATAATCGCTCCCGTGGCTGTCTTAGCCGGGAACACCACAGTAAATGTGCCCGCAGTTGAGGTCTTAGCGCCACCAAAGTTCAATACAGCAACTGCGGGATTACCCGTAGCGGTGTCGTTATAAATCAACGCGCCAAATGCAGTAATAGTAGCTGTGGTAAAGGATAGGTCAGCAAAGTCCGTAACTGCGGTCGTGCCTGTTGAAGTAGGCGTAACCTTGGACAATGTGCCGCCACCCGCAGCATACGAGCCAGAGGCCGCTACTTCGTTGGTCGTGGTGTAGGCAGTGGTTGCAGCCGTAAACGAGGCGCTGTTATTGTAGAGCGCCAGTTTAAAAGTGTTTCCACCGGTTGAAAAATTGTGAACAGCTTTAAGGATCTCTACCTTAAAGGACGTGGGCATTACGGTTGTGGTAAAAGCCATTTAGACTCTCCTAAGTAAATTAGCGGCATCGTGCTCGCCGCCTTGAGCGCAAATTTGAATGCAAGTAGCCCTTTCGGCCCTTTTTGCTTGTTTAAGATATTCAAAAACTGCTTTTTGAACGCGCTCCCGGAAGAACTTTGCCTGCTCTCGGATGGCTGGGGGAGCGTTCTCAGCCACACCGATAATCTTGTCAGTGCAAAGCTCAGCTAAATCTTCGCACGAAAGACCGCCAAAGTCACTGGTTTTAATGATTGGGTTATGTATTTCTCCAAGCTTTAGATCAAACATATTTAGGTCCTCAAGGCTTCTGGTGGCAGCAAATCCGTCTTTTGCGCCTCCACTTGGTCTTTAATTTCAGAGTACTTTTTGACGGTAAATTCGTTGTTTTCAAGGCCTACCACCAGGGGGTCCGACAGCCTGTGATAGCCATAGAGCTTGCTTTGTGGCGGCTCGTTAGAGTCCAAAAGGGAGGATTCTTGCGAAATACCTACCTTAATACCCTGGTCAATGGCTTTTGAGAGCAAAAACTCGCAACAGGCCCTTCCTGCCTCAGCAAAATGCACATGACCCTTGTAGGAAAAGTCTACCCCATACATGTGTATTTCCGACACCTTTGCTGCAATCGCAAAACCTATGGCATAGGCCACGGTATTGTTAAAGTAACCCGTCCGGCAAGCATTCATCACCTCAATTAACGGAAACTCCACAAGTCCCGTACAGCGGGGGTCTAGCTCACAAGTGTAAATTGGGCCCGCATGGTTCTTGAGCACCTCAGCCATAAGGTTCGTCTGGCTCCCTGCATCATCCGAATCCAAGAACCGACTGGCCGGATCCATCATAAACACCCTGTCATGGAAAATTACCCCAGACATGGCATTAATTGCCCAGACCTCATCAAAATGAAACGAATGGGTTTTGGCCATAATAAACTGGCTGTGGCTCTTTCCCATCGCCACTATTGCTATTTTCTTGCCTTCTAAGTTTGGAACACGGCTCATGGACCCGGACTTTCTGATTTCACGTATATGCGAGCCATGCCATCACGGGCTTCGTCACGACGACGACGGCCTTGTTGCTCGATTCCAAGGCCTTGAATTGCTTCTTTATACGAATTGTTAAAGTAAGCAATCATATCGGGTGGACCCTTGGTGTAGCTATAAGCTTGGACCAAGCATCCATAAAGAAGTGCTTCTGGGGCGTTAATGCTTACCCACGTTGTAGTGTTGGCGGATGATAACTGGGCAGGCTTGTAAATATAGCCAAGTTCTACTGTGTAATTAGAAGCAGGGGTTGGGGCCACATAAAACGTGTTTTGATCCCACACAGAATAGTATTTTGGTACCCCAGTAACGCTACCGTCTGACCAATATTCTTTCATGAAAGAAGTATCACGAAACTCTAAAAATATTTGATCTGTCCCGGAAGTAACCATCATGTAGCGATGAGTCAAAATATCAGAGGGGGCAGAAAGAAACTTATTACCAGAAGTCAAGTTTGCAGTGGCCTCTAGCTTAAACACGTCAAGGTCAATGTCCCGAAGAATACGGTTCTCCGTCATCAAAATAAACGTGTTAATGACCGCATTAGTGAACACATTAGCATCCACCTCGGTGTAGTTCCGTATATTGGTTACCAGTTCGTCATATGTCATGTTGTCACCGATGGGCTGCCCACATTACCAGTTGCAGAAGCGCTTTCTGAAAACGATATAATAACTGAATTACCTGACGCTGAAACAATGCCAATTTGTCCGGTTGCCGATACCCCACTGTGTGAGACCGTGGCCGAGGCTACAACAGTAACTGTTCCTACTCCTCCTACCCCGAACACATCTCCTTGTTCCGGATAGGGCTGCATGTTTGTCCCGCCGTTAGCACTCCCAAGACTTTGAAAGGCAGAGTCGCCAGGTGAACCAACAAAAACAGTGACTGGTTCAACCCGATCTGGGCGAGGTTCATAAAGTGCAATTGCATCTCCGCTAAACTTGAGGGGCTCAAGTTGGGGCTCTTTTGGTTCGTAGTCTTCTGGGCAAACCTTGAATCCGCGCCAATTCTTTTGCAGGACGTTATAGGGATAACGTTGTCCGCAGTAGTCGCACAAACCGTAAGAATATTTTCCCTTTGCAAAGGCCACATCATCCCTCCAGTTGCGGCACGAAGCTTATTCTTGCCGTTTCTCTGTCTTCTGCGGCAGCGCGAGCCCACTCTTCCTCATAAATTTGCTTTAGTCCGGACGTTCTTTCTGACTTAAACTTAAGCGAAAGATAATAAGCAAGACCTGCCGCTAAACAAGGCAAGAATCTAAAGTTGACGTCCGAAGTATTCGTGTAGTCCCCCGCGTCCTGAATGCGCCTAATTCTGTAGTACCTAAACTGATATGGCCCACCGCCACCTGGGGTTGGATAAAAGAAAACTTTCGGGATAATTGTTCGTTCTACATAGTATTGGGCAGGACGAGCTTGCGTGCTTTTATCGGGAATGTCTAAATACTCTGCCCTCGTTATTGGGTCAATTGTTATATCGACCGCAGGACTTTGCGAAAGGTCTCTAATTACAGCAGTCAATACTTGAACTGTATCCGTTGGCAACGTAATTGAGGTTGTCCCCGTCAAAGTAACGGCAACTTCTTCAATGGTCCACAAATTTAAACCTCTGTTTGCCCAATCCAAAAACATAAGATTAAGCGACCGACGAGCAGTTTTTAGGTGATGACTAGTTGTCATCTCCATGCCGCAACGCTCATACGCTTCTTCGATCAATTCATCGATCGGTAAATCAAATGTCGTGGTGCCAGAAGTTGTCATTTTTTGTATAGATTATCAAAAGTAACTGTTGGGTCCATGTATGAATCGTCTTGCTCTGCGCAGTGAATCCACTGACTAGGTCTAAAATCTGGAGCACCCTTTCCTGTTTCCCAATACGCGGGACTTGTTACTCTTACTCGATTATTGGGCAAAGCTACAATATTCCCGGTCCACGGTCCCGCATCCGTCAAGGTTAACACATGACTTTGCTTGTGTTGGGCAGGGCAATCTGCAACTTCGCTCTCCGCATAATCTACTGTAAACATATATCGGCCAGTGTAAAACTCTCCCCCTATCTTGCACAGCCAGGGGCTCGGGCTCGTGCGCGCGAACTTGATAACGGTATGGTGGTGTGAAGGACAATCCCAAGGCTGTGCCAAGGGGGTAGGCATTCTCTCTGGCCATTCATCCAAAGGAATATCGCCTACCAAGGCCGTAATCGGCATTCTTGCCCACATCGCCCCACCATGAACGTTTTCAGAGCCGTCCGCATCGCTCTCACATCCAGTAAACACAAGCTGAAAACTCAAACAACGATCCGGCATGCAGTTAACTGCAATTGCTACCGCATGCAAATACTCTCCGGCGTACTTCTGGTGCATGTGCGTGAACTCACGACGCACCCAACACTTAAAGTAAGGAATATTACTTACAAGATAGGCCATTACTTACCGCGCTTACCGCCGCTTGCCATTCCTTTTTTCTTCATCATTCCACCAGCCGCATAACCTTTGGTCATCATTCCACCAGCCGCATAACCTTTGGTCATCATACCGCCTGCTGCCATGCCCTTGGTCATCATTCCACCGCCCATCATGCCCATAGCCATCTTTTTACGAGGACTAACAGCCATTCCACCTTTGGCCATCATTGCTGGTCCGGTGGTCTTGCTTGTGGTAGATACCATCTTGTTTTTTGGTCCGCTTTCTACGGCTCCGCCGCCGCGAGAGGCAGCACCCATTCCACGTCCAGCCATGATTATTTCCCCTTTTTCATTGCACGGCCTTTTGCATCAGCCGTAGTTCTTTTCAATGCGCGGCCTGCTTTATCCGACATTCCGCCCTTTTTCATCTTACCTACACCGTCTGCAGCAAATGCTGGAACCTTTTTGCCGCCTTTCATAACCATTTTCATCTTGTTCATCATGCCGCCTTTTTTGGCTTCAGTAGCCATTCCGGCCATGTTGTCCTTGCGGCCAAAAAACCCAGGGCCCGTGGGTTGTTCTTTGGCTTTTTGAGCTATTCTTGAAATGCTTTTACCCACCACCTTAGAAATATTTTTTCCAGCAAATCCCATGATTACTTCTCCTTTTTAAAAACTAAACTCTAAACCTTGCTGTCTTTTTTGCTATGTTTTTAGGTTGTTTAACAAACTGCTTTCCTGAAGCTTTTCCTTTTCGTTTTGCCTTTGTTGTAGCTGCATACTCAGCAGACGAAAGAGACTTTATCGCCGCCTCCGGAAGATACCTTTCACCCGTAGCTTTTGGGCCTTGGGTTGATGGTTTACCACTTTTAGTACGCCATTTCTGGTCACCCCAATCCTTTAAGCTTTTCTGAGGTGCTTTCAATCTTTATATCCCCCACCTGCTTTTTTATAAGCAAGTGCTGTCATCTGTGCCTTGCGAGCGCTCCACTGACCCGGAGCACCGCCCTTACCACCGGCCTTAATTCGCTCAAAGATAGCCTTTCGCATACCAGGCTTCGTGTAATTACCCGCCTCATTTACACGGGACTCGCCGCCTTTTTTAAAAGATGCGGTTTTTGCGGCAGCAATAAAGTCACTTTTTTTAGGAGCCCCTTTACTACCCACTTTACGCATTTTCTCACCAGACCCCGCAGCGATGCGTCTTTTCTTCGCAGCGATGTTGGCATAAAGGCCCGGTTTGGCAGCCATCACTTACCCCTTTTGCATAAGGAGATCAATTTTTGCTTCAAGTTTGTTAAAGCGTTGGTCAATGTGCTCAACAAACTTGTCCATTTCTGCTTGAGTGACGTTATCACGGGCCACCTCTTCTCTAGTTTTGTTAATCAAAAGGTTTAAACGCTGTAATTCAGATATTTTCTCATGCCCAATATAGGCCAAGACACCTATCAGCGCCGTTAGCAAAGTATTCCAAAGCATCATTTCCATTAGCATTTCCACCGTTTCCGAGCCTGACGAATGCGGCTATTTGGGTCTTTTGCGGCCTCTGGGAATTTTTTCATCTGCCCCAAAGAACGAGCACAATACGACTTACGCCGTGTTGCACGCTTACCTGTTGGGTTATCTTCTGTCACCGCAGTCTGTAGCTTGCTTCCAGGGTTGGCTTTGCGATAAGCCGCAACGCCTTTTTTGGTCATGCCAGCCCCGGCCTTTGTCGGGCGAAAATTGCCCGACTTGACCGAAGTCTTGATGCCCATGCCCTTGGAAGCCATTAAACGCTCACTGTCACCGGTTTAACAGAACCTGTTCCAGAAACACCCGTCGGCGAGACACTAGCGTTGGAGTCTGCCTTAGCACCACCATAGAAAAAGAGCGTTACGCTTGTGACGTTGCTCAAGTCCATGTAAACGCCTTGCTTAAACAAAAGGCCAGCGTCAGGCAAAATTAGATCTGTAGAGCCTACCGCTGCAGGTGTAGCAATTGTTGTTTCTGGATCAGACGAACTGGATGTGCCGTCGTAAAGTCGTATAAATCCCGCACTGCCGGTGCTTATGTAATAGATCGCCTGGACGCGCGTGCGTCCATTGACCATCTGCGCATCAGCAGTTCGAGTTACCGATTGGAGATCACTAGCAAAGCTCATGGTGACCTCCTATTAACGGTCAGCGGCGCAGAACAGATAATCGATAGTTGTTGCCCGAGTACCAGAAGCGCTTCCGCTAAGGGACATGGCGCCGATGGTCAATTCTTCGTCATCCACAATGTCTGTGGTATGAGTAGCCACAAGTTGACGGTCAATAAAGAATTGTACGGAACCAGTGCTGTTGGCCCAAAAACCCAGAGTGACATAGGTATCGTCAACCAAATCTACACCCGAATCAGTGGATGTTTCGGTACCATTTTTTTCCGTTTTGCACAAAATGGAAGCGTTGCCATCATCAACTTGGAAGACAATGCGATCAGCCGCAGTCAACATGTTTTCAGGGTTTGTTACAAAATTAACCGTTAAACCAAAACATAGGTCGGTTTGATCAGCATCGTTGCACTGAATGCGAGTTTCAAACCATATATCTTTGCCCGTTTGAACCTTGAAAATTTCGTTGCCCTGGATTGAACCACCATCGTTATCGGTAGTTGCGGCAGACGTAATTACAACAACGCCATTAAGCGTGTCTGCTCCAATGGCAACCGTTGCCCCAGAGTCTTTGACCACGGTCCAATCATTGGTAGAATCAAGAGCAATGCCCGTGAAGTCATCCATGTATGTAACATAGTCGGTGTTATTGCTGACCGGCTGATTGGTCCACCAAGCGCCGGGAGAGTTTTTGCCAGTAAATAGAACTGGACCTGTAAAATGAACGGCCATTTAAGGCTCCTTTCGTGTTGTAGCACTCCCCGTACTGTCTCTACAAAGTCTGCTAGGTCAGTCGGTACGGGTAAAAATTCCTAGTCTCGTAAATATACATCAAAATTAAAAAAAGGGGGACTTTTGGTCCCCCTTTTTCATACCGCATTAGGGAGTTCCGGGTGAACCGAAAATACCACGCGGGTCCGAAAAGCCAAAGCTGTAACGCTCACGAGCCTTGTAACGGACGTTACCGGTGTCAAAGTCGCCTTCAAAACCAGTCTTAATTGCAACACGCTCAAACATCTTCATGCCGTTAGGAGCGTCAGTCTTAATGAAAAACGCATCTGGGTCGGTCAAGAAGTGGTTTACAACGTATCCCTGGGGAATCATGCCCATGTTTCTAATCGCATTGATGTCGTTATCTGCTGTAGCTGGGCGCAGAGTGGACTTCATAATACGATCAGCCGTGAACTGGAGTTCCTTCGGAATGATCAGCTTTAAGCCTTGGATCGAGATCTTCAGGCCGCGCTCGTCTGTGAACGCTGCGATGTCAATCAATGCCTGCTCCAGCGAGGTCTCGGACAAGTCGGCCGGTGTGGTCAACTCGTTTTGAAGATCCGCACCGGTTAGGGTGGGGTGATCCAGTGCACAAAGAGGCTTGCCGTCGCCACCAAGAGAGGTGGTGAAAGCGCCGTTTAGAACAGCGGCAGCCTTGATTTGCTTGGTTTGAGCCATAGAACGAGCCAAAGCACGGGTGTAACGGGCTGCCAACTTGTCGTAGAGGTTGTCTTCTACGGCTTCTTCGGTCAGCGAGAACGCCAGAGCGATGGTTTCGTGGGTGTAACGCGATGCATAGACTTCCTGTGCGTTGTCATAAGCGACACCAGCACCTTCGGTCTTAACAGGAGCGTTGCCAAAGCCTGAGAGCATTACTTCCTCTTCAAACGCGCGATCAGACGTCTCAATATCATAAATCTGAGTGTGCTCGTTTTCGTAGTTTTTATACTCTAAGCCAAACAGAGCATTGAGACCGGGCTCAAGCTCTCGTACCAGTTGGTTACGTGAAATTGCCATGATTTAGGTCCTTTATGCTTAAGTTACGGCTTTGACGCCAGTGCTGCCATACAGATGCTCATTAATTTTTATAACGAGAACCGCAAACGATCCCAACTCGTTACCCGGAACATTGTAAAGTCCTACAATTTTCAGGTTCAGAGCTGCGGTATCTGCAATGGTTGTGACATCAAGTTCCATTGTAGAAACACCTGTGGTGGTGCTTCCGCCAGTGCCAATAACATCAGCGTTTTTGCCAATGTTGGCTTGTGTGATAGCGCCATCTGCTTGAATAATAAACAACTGGCTTGGATCATCAAGTACGTCGGCACTAATAATGCCTTGAGTAATGTTGACCGAACCAGGATAGTAATTATTGAAGGTTGGCTTACCAGTTGTGGGATCAACGTAGTTACAACCGTTAAACACTCCCAAAGCAGCCGCGTGGGTGCCCGGAAGAAACTTAACGACATAACCGTTGACAATAGTGACTAGGTCACCTTGAAAAATTGCTCCAGCCTGATTGTCCGCAATTTCGTAACCATACTGCTTTTGAGATCCAGTAGCAGAAAGATTACCCAGCGGCTTCAGACCAAAGGCTTTATCTACGTTTGCCATTTTGTCTATCCTTTAAAAAGTTAACTATCGGCCTTACGGGGGCCGCCAAAAGTAACTCGAGACTGTCGCTCCGGATTAACTACTCGCATCGTGTCGTGCGCGTTTGCTTTCATTAAGTCATTATCGACAGCCGAAATTTGATCGCCAGCCCGCTGTTCATAGTGCGCTTTGCGTTGCTCTGCAATCTCATCTGGAATTCTTGCCAGCATTACATCACCGACGCCAATGACGCCTGCGTGAATACCGTTTTGAATCGATGGTGCAACAAATTCAGGATATTCTTCGGCTCGAACCAGTTCATACCCCTCACGGAGTTTGCCTGCTACGTTCTTGCTGTCGTCCATCCCGCCTGCTTGCACACGAATCCAACGGTGGCGATATCCAGGAGGTGGCAGAGGTGCATCCAAATCCGAAGGGCGAGTCCATGATCTCTTACGTTCCGTTTTTTCACGGGTTTCAGAGGCGCGTTTTGTGCGGTCAATTTTCACTTGATCAGTCATGTTTATCTCCTTACGTACTTAGCGTACTCTTCCAGGGGGACACCTATTCTCTTTGCCATGGCCACTTCACTAGGTGTTAGTTTGATGGTCCTGCGCCCATTTTGTCCCACGGTTAAACCGCGAGTTGCAGGTGCAACACCGGGAGCGTCTACGTTGGTGTTTACCTGAGGTTTCTTAAACTTATGCGGAAACTCCCTGCGGATTCTCCGATTTAGCTCATCATAGTACTCATCACTTGACAAGTCAAACCCTTCTCGTTCTAGTTGATTGTGGATGGCAAAAGTGCCATTGGTCATCACCTCGTCCGAGCCAAACCACTCATTTTCCTCGGCCCACTGCTCTGCCTTGGGATCGGGCCCACGGCGAGAAGCCTCTTGCTGAACAGGCTGCTGATAGGCTTGTTGAACTGGTTGCTGGGGTTGAGCAGGGATACGTTGTGCCGCAGCACGTTGAAGTTGGTCCTGCTGAATCATCAGTTGGGACAAAAACCTTTGAGAATCAACCACTGCTTTCCCGTCCCCGCGCTCGATGGCATCCTGCAAATTTGCCTCGGCGATAGAGATTTGGGAGTCAATTCGGCCCTTGGTTTCAATCAAATAACCGTGGTCTAAGCTTTGGACACGGGCCTGGGCTTGCTGAAGATTAGCCTGTACCTGACGGGCATACTCTAAAGCGGCCTGCTCCCGGCGCTCTGCTTCCCGCAGCTTGGCAGTCATCTTTTCAATACGCTTTTTGACCTTGGAGCTATATTCCTCGTGCTCTTGGGTCCCGCGCTCAGGAACTGCCTTTTTGGGGGTTTCTGACTCTTGGGCAGCCTCTTTTACTTCAGCCGTCCCGTCTTCTGCGATTTCAACCTCGGCGCCCTGCTCGCCTTCGCCCAGATTGAACTCCAGTTGATCATCCCCGCTGGGGACCTGTAATTCTTCTTGAACTTCTTCGTTTTCTGGCATGGTTTTTTCTCCTTAGACCATGTGCGTGATGTCGTCTGGATCAGAGATCTTCGCCAAAACTTCATCATCGTTTAAAATACGGATTTCCCCGCCATCAATGCCAATTCGAGCCCCGGCATAGCGACCAAAGACAATCCAATCACCTTTCTGGCACCACGGTCCGAAGGGAAACTTCTCCGTATCGGCATAGGCCAACTCGCCCAATGCCACTACGTACCCACATACCGTAGCGATTTGTTGCCTTTCCACAGCTTGTTCGGACAGAACAATTCCACCCCTTGACTTCTTGGGTGGACGAAAAGGTAGGACAACTATGCGCCAGCCCGTTGGCTTTGGAATACGGTCCAAAACGCTCTGTTCCATGTTTTCAGGGCGGTTTTGTATCTCTTCCTCGTCCATCTTTTGCTCGGCTACGCGCTCTTCTGCCCACTTCTTTTGCAGCGCCGTCATTTCAGTCATCAATTTCTCCAATATTGCGTGGTTTTTACCACGTAGTTAGGGTTAATACCTAGTCACTTTCTACTTTCTGAAGTATTCGAGTCATCTCGTCTTCGACCATTTGTAAGCCACGAACCTCTCCCACCAACCCTTGATAGTGGTCCAGGTTCTTGACTCCGCCGTAAATCATCTGCTCGCCAATCTCGTGTTTACGAGATCGAATGAGCTTGTAAAGCTGCTCAACAAGGTGTTCCATTAGGTGATTTTGCATCCCTTGGTTTTGCGTGCTGCGCCTTGGCCTCGCACGTTTACAATCCCCCCAGCTTTGTATGTCCCCACGCCAGGATTACCTTCTTCAGCCTCGTACGCGCGGGCCTCTGCGGGAACCTCTTCCATCATCTTGCGACCGGCCTTGTACTCATCGCGGGCAGCTTTGGCCGAAGTTGTAGAAAACCTAGACAAAAGGTCCTTCTCTCCTTCCATTCCTTGCGCGGTCTTTTCTCTTGCCTTTTTGATTTTGGCACGTTCTTTTTCGGTGGGTTTGCGATACATGACCATGGTTTGCTCCTAACTAATCATCACTTTACGATCGGCATCCTTGCGTTTTATGTATCGCACGGTGCCCCCTTTTTCCATCTT
>Ga0247834_1006973_pt1 | contig 12322 bp, 9 predicted proteins | sample LaCruzMarch2015__8_FD_187118 | JGI IMG/M metagenome (GOLD analysis project Ga0247834, IMG submission 187118) | Freshwater microbial communities from meromictic Lake La Cruz, Castile-La Mancha, Spain - LaCruzMarch2015_12m | ecosystem: Environmental > Aquatic > Freshwater > Lake | place: Spain... | reverse complement strand
GACCAATTAAGTGATGTCACCAACGAGTGGTGACTAGGCTCCGCTGACCCCTTATAATTTAAGAGTACCAAAGGGTTTCCAATTAAGTGATGTCACCAACGAGTGGTGACTGGGCAGGAAGAGATCTCTGTTCTTTCCTTTATGGAAAGTTTCCAATTAAGTGATGTCACCAACGAGTGGTGACGAGATCATTCCTCAACTAGAGAATGAGATCGAACATGAGTTTCCAATTAAGTGATGTCACCAACGAGTGGTGACCAGAAGAGAAGGTTGTCGATTTTGGCGACAGATGCCAGCAGGTGGTTTCCAATTAAGTGATGTCACCAACGAGTGGTGACGGAGTTAACACGTAGGAATCGACTATTGCCTGCTGGGAGTTTCCAATTAAGTGATGTCACCAACGAGTGGTGACGATATTGTCGCCGCCGATATTAACTTAAAGGCGCAAAGTTTCCAATTAAGTGATGTCACCAACGAGTGGTGACTATGAGTCTAAAGATTTCTTTTACCACTTCGCAGACAGTTTCCAATTAAGTGATGTCACCAACGAGTGGTGACGATTGCAGCAATGGCAGATGCGGACGCTGCCAAGCAGTTTCCAATTAAGTGATGTCACCAACGAGTGGTGACGCAAGTATCAGGACTGCCTGAGAGTTTTCTTGCTCAGCGTTTCCAATTAAGTGATGTCACCAACGAGTGGTGACTTCAAACTGTAGTGAAATCAGGATTTACTTTACAGCGGTTTCCAATTAAGTGATGTCACCAACGAGTGGTGACATTAGCAAACTATCAGTTAACGAAATTGTTTATCAAGGTTTCCAATTAAGTGATGTCACCAACGAGTGGTGACAGGTCCAATTGTCACCAATTGGATGTACTTAGGTCGTGTTTCCAATTAAGTGATGTCACCAACGAGTGGTGACAGATTTCAGAGATTTTCTCACTGAAGGGAGTGAGTGGTTTCCAATTAAGTGATGTCACCAACGAGTGGTGACCGCGGCCTTTTAAAGCCCTGCAGTGCAAAGGGTTTGGAGACCATTTGCGCGCAGGTATATTTTACACCCTTTTCAAAGCTTATCGCACCAACTTTAAGCTGTTTGATTTGCCAAAAACCATTGCAACGCAATAGAGCGCGCAGCTCAAGGTAATCACTGGGGTTTTAGGTTTTGAGCGCTGCGCGCTAAATTATTTGGTCTTCCCAAACAGAAGAATCAACCGAAACACCCATTTGTTCAATTTTCGAGCAACTTTGCTCTGGAACTGGCCAAAACCGCACGCTATCTTGAGCTGTGTTAATTAATTTACTAAGCCTCTGTTTCAAAATAACAATCTCTGCTTTACGTAACCTGCATTCGAACACACTTAGTTGTATCCTTACACCATAACCCAAAAGTAGCTTGGCGATTTTAGATCTCCGTTTATTGCATGGGCTATCATATGCAATTACCCATAATTGCTCTTTTGTCATTTTATCGCCGCTGAGGAACAACGATTCCTTCGGAAGGTGAATATACATATCGAACAAATGATCTCACTAATCCATCTAATAATTCCCAGCGTGGTCCTTGCATTTGATTTGCAAGACAAATCTGCTCTGCCATATAATTTGACCATGCTTTAAGCCAAAGTTTGCGATATGCTTCCGTAAGAAATACTCCACCATCACGTACCTCAAATCCAATATCTGCTTGAATCCTTCTTGTTCTTATCATCCATACATTAAATGGATCGGCGAGAAGAGTTCGCAATGGTTCAATTAAATCAGAAACTAAGGCTGCATGGCGAGCCGAGCCAACATGCAATACACCTTCATATGGATCTAAACCTTGAAGTTCGATGCGAGTCAATAATGCATTCCAAAGAACCGAATAACTAAAACCGCATAAAGCATCAAATGGGGTCGTAGGTGGTTGCCTATGCCGCCCAAGAAAAGCAAAACCGTTTCCTTCTAATAAAGAGCCAAGAGCTTGAAAATATTCAGCGGCAGCATTTCCCTCTAAACCACGGATACGCTCAAGTGATTTAGCTTTTCTTATCTGTTGTCCATGCCAACTTAAACGATCAATAGCATTTGCAACCTGATCACGTCTATCTCTCCTAGTTAATCGCAACAACAAAACACGCGCATTGCTAATTTTTCCTGCAATCAGGCTAATGGCTGCATTTAGTCTATCGACTTCTGTTAGGAGTAATTGATGTCTACCTCTATGTCGATATCCTCCTTGAATGGATTGAGTCCTTCCATAACACCAGCCATTTCTACTTAGGTATGCAATTTGAATTCCTCTATTCAAGCAGGCTTTAATCAAAGCAGTACTCAACTGCAAATTACCCATAACAAGAATTTGATCTAATAGAGGTAATTTTATTCGCTCTACCTCTTCTCCATCTGCTCGAACAATAACCTGCTCTCCTTCAATGCCAGCGGTTCCATATTCACGCAACAAGTAAAGACTACGCATCACATTTTGGAAGCTGCCAGAATTTTAGCCTGAGTAATCGCAAATTATTTTGATTCCTAGTTGTTGGCCTTCACAGATCACCACTTTGCACCAGCCAATGAATTAAACCCAGACCAGCAGCACTAGTTGCAAGTGAACTAAATATTACAAAAAGAGTAAATATTATTATGCGTGCAATTCCTAACGGTGACATTAATAGTAATATGATTCATCGATTAAATATGCTTACCAGCAGATGGGAAGGCAACAAGATTCGAGTGAATTGAGCAGCCAGGGCATTGAGAATAAAATGGTTGCCAATTTATAGTCTTTTTATATTCACTGGTTGCTATGAACAAAATTATTCATTAAATGAATAATTTTGCTAAATCTGGCTAGTTGGCTGACAAACCGCGCCGGATGGTCTATCAATGAATTTAGAAGTGCAGGCATCTATGGGAATGGTCGAAGATTCCTGTGCCAGCGAAACTTCTTACACGGTGGTTACCTTCGCTCCTGTGCAGGGGTTCATTGGCTCATCCCGCAAGCTCCGCGACCTTTACGGTAGTTCTCTTCTGCTCTCGGTTCTAGCGAAGGCCATCTATGACGATGCACATGAACGTGGATTTGAGGTGCTAAGCCCAGCTTTAGTGAATACTGCACGTGGTACACCCAACCTGCTGGTAATCAATGGCCCGTATAAAAAAGGCTACGGCCAAGATGCGCTGCAAAAAACATGGGTTCATATATTAGATGCAACTAGGCAATGGCTTGAATCAAATCTGCCTCAGTTCAACTATCACTGGGAGCCAGTTTGGAAGCAGTGGCAAAACCATGCCTGGGAATATTTCCATGCCCAAGGGAGCACAATCTCCCAAGCCCGTAAGCACCTAGCCCTTGTTAAGCAACAGCGAGCTTGGAGCGGAATTAACTGGTCTGGTGAGAGCTCTACACTTGGTGGAAGTGATGCTGTAGCAAGGCCATCCCTTGGTCTTGTAGTTGATCCTCGCTTTATTTCAAATGCTCAGTATAAGGAAGAAGCTACGGCATTTATTAGAGCTTTGCAAGATCTACAGCCACTGGGTGAACCATTTGCTGGTGTAGGTGAACAACTATCTTTACCTGAATTAATTAAACGTTTGGTCACCTACCCAGCAATAGCTAAAAATGCATTTAAAGATGAACAGCTTATAAATGTTTTACCCAAGCGTTTTGATGCAATCGCCAACTCATGCAACCTTGTGTGGTTCATGGCTGATGGCGACGAAGTTGGTAAGTATTTAGCAAAAAATTCTCAAGGAAATCAGAATCAGGAGGCCGCCGCACTTAAATCTTTTAGTAATGCTATGCGTAGCTGGGCAACAAAGCTTTATGAAGATATTCCTAAACACACTGGGCAAAAGAGCACAGTCGTATATGCAGGTGGCGACGATCTGCTCGGAGCCCTGCATGATCGCCCTGGATTTGAGGGCGATGGTATTGGCGAGCCCCTTTGCTCTAATGATTTAGTGAACTGGTTAAAGATATTTCCAAGTATCTGGCGCGAGCATGGCCAAAACATCACCGTATCGATGGGCTTGGTTTATGTGAGTGCCAAGGTTCCACAAAGAGAGGCATTAGAGCAAGTGCGCCTAGCGGAATCAAGAGCTAAGGCCTTGGGCCGCGATCGTTTTGCCTTGCGTTTACTTTTTTCTGGCGGTCAGTCAATCGAGTGGGTTTGTCCATGGTGTGAGTTACCACGGATACTTAATGGCTATCGTGATCGTGAGAATCGTCAAATGGAAAATGCCCATTGGGGGCATCTTGCTTCTGATCTCATCTCACTGGATAGCCGTCGCGCAATAAAAGGCAAAAGTGATACTGCCAAGGCTGTTGCAAATGCTATTTGGGATATTTACTTCCCAGGTCTTGAAGCTCCCAAAGATTTAAATCAACCACTTGGAGACTGGCTTGTTGCTTTATCCCAGGTCTTTTCTCGGCTATTAAAACCCAATAAGCAGGAGGTGAATTCATGACCATTCCCTTTCGTTATCTGATCACTCTTGAACCACTTGGTTTGCTCTATGCAAGCAGTGGTCGATTCTTATCTGCAGAGAATCTTGTTGGTAAAGCTGGAGAGCACTTTCCTCCAGATAGCCCTGCTATGTCAGGTTTAATTGCTTCCAAATTACATCGATCGGAATTGCGCAATCTTTTTACAGCTGGCCCCTTTTGGCGTAACTCAAAGGATCTCTACTTACCTGCTCCGCTTACACTTTTGCAAAATAAAGCTGATGAAAACTGTTTAAACCGAACAATATGCGAGCGGCTTGCATGGCAAGCGCCTGGTATCAATTCTGATCTTGGCGGTTGGATGCCAACTAGTGGCAGAGAAATTCCAGCCAAACCAATAAGAGGCGGATGGATTTCCCTATCCCAGTGGATGAATCAAACAACTGCTAACGCAATGGTGCATGTAAATCCATGGAAAGCAGTTCCTCATCTCCACCCTCGTTTATGTGATAACGAGCGGGTAAGTGCTCAGGAAAATGCTTTGTTTATGGAATTAGCAGTGGCACTTGAACCTGGTGTTTCATTGGCATATATAAGCAGTCACAACATTCCAGAAGGCCGCTATCGCTTTGGTGGGGAGGGGCATCTAGTGGAGCTTCGTTGTGAGCAAATACCTGAGGCATTACTGGATCTTTTGAAACAGCCGATCAAAGCCAGCTTTGCCCTCATAACTCCTGGTGTTTGGGGCGGTAGCCGACTTTCACAACGGGAACCACTGGAGCAACAAACTGATCGGCAGCAACTAGGTCGTCAGCCCTGGCATTCCAAAGGTAATGGGCCAGGAATTCTTACCGACCGACCTCGCCCTTGGCGCCATCGACTTGGAGCTGGTCTTGATGGTGAACCACGACTATCTCGTGGCCGTTGGGCAGTGCCAGCTGGCAGTTGCTATCAAGTTCCAGCAACATTGCCGTTGCCGCCATGGCCAGACTGGCCTGAAAGTTGGTTCCCAAGAGAAGGGTTCAGCTTTAAACAATTTGGTACAGGCCTAGCATTACCTATCCCTTGAATTAACACCTAACTGGCACTCACACACCATCCACTAATTTAGTTTTTCACAATGGTTTACTCCCGCAGTTATGGCTTAATCGAAACTCTTGCACCTCTTCATGTAGGTGCATCATCAGGTGAGGAATCAGGTAACCTAAATTTGATTTTTCGTGATGCTTACACGCAAACTGGCATCATCCCTGGCAGTTCGATCCGTGGTCGCTTTCGAGCTGAAGCACGTCGCAACGATCCCCAAAGGACAATCACCTGGTTTGGCGGAGAAGCAGGAGCAGGTCGAGATGACATAAGTGAAGCCCGTGTGAAGTTTGAATACGCCTCCCTGGTTTGGCTTCCTGTTTTTTCTCCTGGGCAACCAGTGGTGTGGCTAAGCAGCCCACGGCTGCTAGATAGATACCGACGCATTGTTGATTGCTCTTTAAAACTGCCCAAGCCATACACAGGTAGCCCTGGGCTGCGTGGTCGTGAGCAAGCAGGAGGGAAAGACAAAAAGAAAACTCTGTTTTTTAATCTCGGTTTTCTTGAATTAGATCCTGATCCGGAATTAAAAGATTGGATTCCAAAAGGAATAGAAGACTCCATTCCCGATGATCGTTTAGTAGTAGTTGATGATGCAGATATTGGTGCTATCCATGACCTAGCCCTATACCGCCAAAGCAGGGTTAAATTGGCCGATAACGAAAAAAAAGTAGATGGTGGAGCATTCTTTAACGTAGAAGCTCTACCTGAAGGATCAGTGCTTATATTCCCGATCGGTATCCGCCCAGCAGGGCCTAATGATTCAAGAGATAAATGGTCTCCTTTTGGTAAAGAGAATAAAGAAGCTGAGCTCTATTTTGGTGGCTTAGAAAGCATCGGCTTTGGCCGTAGCAATGTAACACTATTTGGAGAGGAGGTGGCCTAATGAGTTATCATCAATTCAACCTAGATCATTTAGCTCAAGAAATAGTATTAAGGGCAAGAAAAAGGGACAACGATAGTCTCAATCAAGCTCACAAAATGAGGGCCGCCTGCGCCTATGGATTAGAACGCTTCTGGGGAGAACATCTACGTTTATCGAAAGATGAACCAACTAAAGCTGATTTTGTTGCGGATGTTTGGAAGGGGCTTGTTGGAGTTTTAGCCAAGGGTTCTATAAATTTACCTGCAGATGTGTTGTTTAATAATGATGATGAAGCTCGTATTCAATCTGTAGCTGAAAGTATTTGGCGTTTAGGCAGATTCGAACAACAAACTGCCTTAGCAGTTCTTATCGCACTATGCGATGCAATCGTGTGGTGGACTCAACGACTAAAGCTGCCTGCGCGAGGCTTAGCCAATGAGTAAAAAAAATAAACGTTTTATTGGTTCTGGTGGGCCAGCACAGCAGAAGCGAGCAAAACCCCAAGCTCCCGCGGAAGCAATAACAAAAATAGTGCCTTCTGCGCCAAGTGGAGGTAATCCGGCTTCTCCATTATTTGATTCATTGCAAAGTGGATGCAATTTAGTAAGCTCTATGCCTATTGAACTTGCTAAAAACGTACCAATCGAGTTTCGGGCGCAGGTACGCGGCCGTGCCCAGCGCCAATACATTCCCGACACGAAAAATCAATCGATCGGTTTTAAGTCCGACATTGAACTATGGATTGAGCAATGGACTAACCGCATCGATCCAGAAATGCCTTTCACTCCAGAAGGTCTACATGTAGTAGATGCGCAGATTGATTGGCGCCTAATTAGTAACAGCGGAATAGACGAAGGCATCATTCGGCCTGTAATTGGTGCAGGTGGCTGGCCTCTGTTACCTGGAAGTGGTATCAAAGGTCTTTTCCGTCGGGCCTGCCCAATAGAACAACTGCAGCGCTGGTGTGGAAGCAACTGTGGCAAAGGTGTTTTAAGCCCAGGAATACTTCGATTTCATGGAGCCTGGCCGGCAGACAACAGCTGGACTCAAGATCTACTAGACGTTGCCCATCCGCAGCAAAACTGGCAATTGGGTTTTAACAAAGGAGGAGAACACCACTCAGCTCATGGTATCGTTAGTATTCGAAGTCCTCTGCTTAAAATTGCCTTAAGTAGTACCCAAATATTAGAAAAAGATGAATGGGAATCGATAGATGCAACACTTAGGAAATCTTTAGAGCGTGGTCTTGGTGGCCGCACTGCTGCTGGTTATGGCAGAAGTGGAATAATCAAAGAAGAAATTTTATTTGAGTGCGGCATAGAAGGTCAAGGGCCAGCTGCAAAACTTTTAGATGGAACACCAGAATTTCGTCCCACCATGTTTCGCGCCGCTATTCGTGGCATGGCCTTGCGGCTATTTGGTGGTTTAACAGACGAAACAAACACTCTTCAGGTAGTGGGCCAATTATTCGGATCCATTAGCAGAGAAGAGGGTCAAAACGTTGGTTTGCTAGCCACTGCATATACCAGCAATCAAACAACTCTTGATAGTTTTGGCTCAGGTAATTGGATTCAACCTGTTTATTACACCTCAGGTCAATTGCAATGGCGTCAAGCGCGGCAGCTTAGAAATGGTGAAGATTCAATACTCCTAGCAGAACTATTGGCACATTTACATGGCCTCGTACTCACTCTTGGCGGTTTTGGCCGTGGCTGGCGGCGACCAGATCACCGCATATTTTATCCAGATTATTTAAAAACACCTATCGGCACCCATTGGCAATGGCTACAGCCATCAAAGCTGCCAAAGGGTATTAACGTGCAATCACAAGAAGATTTAGAGAATTTATTAAAGCGCGCTAATTCTGTAGCAACACTTTGGTTGACAGCTGTAAATCGCAAGCCCAAGGAACCGGCTGTATGGAGAGAGGTTTTACATCCGAGCCGTGTTGGCATCTGGGTTCGTACAGCAACCAAACCAGAAGATGCGGAAGTTGTGAATTGGTTTCATCAAAAACCCCAAGCCAACGAAAAAGGCATCATGGATCCACGAGATTTAAATAAAACTGATCTTGCTGGCAAAATGAGTCATGTGGGGCGGATTTGGAACAGACTCCTACCTTTATACGGAGATGCCGAAATACCCCATTGCGCTTCTTCTGCAAAAGAAACAGCGGTTAGCAGGCCAACAAGTTCGGGAGGAGCCTTTGCGCGACCTCAATCAGCTCTAGCTCGCCCAACAACTAGTAATGCAGCTAGCAAACAACCTGGACAGCAAAAGAATAGCAGTCCTGTATCAATAAATATTTGGAATGGTGCTTACTTGGAATCGGTAGTGTTGTTCTTTGATCAACGCGATCGTTACCATGAGCCTGCACTAGTGCGCAAGCTAGATGATGGAGCTGATGCGGGTTTCAAACGTGTCCGATTCACAAATTAATGACCCGCGTACTTCTTGTTACGGTTGGCGGAAGCCCTGATCCAATTCTTGAAGCTGTAAAGATACATAAACCTGATGAATTAATCTTTATTTGTAGTGCGCCCCCCTGCGATGCACCGAGTGTTTCTCAAGTAATAGGAAAAGGAGAGCCCTGCCAGCACTACGGGCCAAATGGAGAACCCCAATGGCGCTCTAACCTAGTGAGCCAACTTGATTTAGTTAATTTCAGGCCTGATCTGCAAATTCTTGAAATCCCTGATCCAGACGATCTTGTTGATTGTCATCGCCGCATTCAGTCCTTTTGCAATGTTTTAAAACATCGTTTTATTAAATTAGAATTAATTGGTGACTATAGCGGTGGCACCAAAACCATGAGCGCTGCTCTTACATTAGTTTTAGTAGACCAAGGAGCTGAAATTAGCCTGGTTTCAGGAAAACGAAGAGATCTAAATCGGATTATTATTAGTGAAGGAAGTCGCTCAATTGCCGTTGGTCCGTTGAAGGCAAGTAGACTACTCAAAGAACAGTTGCCTTTACTACTGCAAACTCATTTTTATGATCGGGCATTAGAAGCGATTACTGAATTGCGCTCAGATCATGAAAAAAGTCTAGATCAAATTCAACTTAAGGCAATTAAACAACTAGAAGATTGCTTACCAGTTTTAATGTTATGGGATAGTTTTCGTTGGGAGGAAGCACTTGAACAAGCAAAGACAACTATTCTTTTTATTGAATTTCCTGCTCTAATTGATTGGTGGCAAAGAGTTGTTAGCTCCCGTTTATGGTTAGATCACCAGCAGCCACTTGTAGCCGTAACTGGATATGAATTAGTACAAGATCTTTTGCTTAATGCACAACGACGTGGATGTCGCGGCTGGTATGATGATGCCGTAGCACGCCTATATCGCACATTAGAACTTTTAGCGCAAACATATATTCAGCTTGAGAAAGGGTATGATCATCAAACATTTTGGGATAACGAACAGATTCATCGCGATTGCCAACAATGGAATGTGAAACGAGGAGTCGGAGGTCTTTATTGGTGGTTACGGCATGTCGAGGGTGACACAGGCTTAGCCGGGGCAGCAAGCAGTCAATGGCATCAAATACGTGATTTGCTTGATGCTCGAAATCAATCTCTTCTTGGCCATGGCTTAAGGCCGGTAGCACGCAATGATTGGCAATCATTGCAACAAAGAGTTAGTAATTTAGTATCTACAGCGTTAACCGAACTTGGCTGCACTCAGGGAGCCCATCCTCATCAATTACCAGGTATAAGTTTACTAGAGGTTCCAGCTGCAATTATTCTTTTAGGAGGTAATCAATGATTGATATTCTCGTATTAAGTGTAGGAGCTTCTAGCGATCCATTAGAGCAGTGTATTAAACGTGTGCGCCCAAGACGCGTTGTATACATCTGTTCGCAAGATACATTATCTCAAGTAGATAAGATTCATCAAAATACTCAGATTTCAGGCTTTGATCCAGATTGTGACATACTTATACTTCTTCAGAGTGCTATAGACAATGATTCAGCAAGTGAAATCGATCAACTTGATTTGGTGTATGAAAGATGCCGAAATTTGTTTGATCGCCTATTAGTTGAGAAACCTGGAGCAAAAATTCAGGTTGACTATACCGGCGGCACTAAAACTATGACATCAGGCCTAGCACTTGCCGCAATTGATGATGGAAGAGTAGAAATTTCAGTGATGACTCAAGAGAATCGAAAAGTAGGAGAAAGGTCAATTCATGGAATTTCTCGTCCAAAACAAATTAATAGTGGATCTATACATTTTATTCGCCTTATAAAGAATACCCTTGATCCATTATTACGAAGATTTGATTATGCAGCTGCGCAGGATTATGTGTCAACTGTAATATCAATGAAGCAAGAAAATGATGTTGAGAAATATCTTAATTCGTTAACCGATAAGCTCCAAGCATTTGATGCCTGGGATCGCTGGGATCTTGATACAGCTTTTGAATTGCTAAAGAATGATTCTAAAAAGGAAAATAAGAATGATAGTGTACTATCTACTATTAAAAGGATTAGGTGGTCACGTGATTTACTAAATCAAGAACAAAATAAAGAAAAGAACGCAAACCTCCTCAAAAATGGAGATATATATGGCCTAGAAGCTGTTGAAGATTTGCTCTTAAATGCAAAGCGTAGAGCATTGCAAGAACGTTTTGATGATGCTGTTGGCCGTCTTTATCGATCTATGGAGTTAACTGCTCAGTTGATTCTTCAGATTGATTACAATGGAATAAGAACATCAAATATTGAGCTTGATTTATTGCCTGAACATTTAAAAGATAAATATAGTAAAAAGAGGAATTCTGAAAAAAACCGAATTGAAATAGCCCTTGCTGCAAGCTTTGATCTTTTGGCAGATCTTAATTCTCCTGAGGGCCTCAAATGGAAGACTCATCGAGGAGAATTTGTTTCCGCACTGGATATACGAAATAATAGTATATTAGCCCATGGATTTAAGCCAATCACCTGCACTAAATGGCAACAAATTGACAATTTACTAGGTAATTATTTGCGTAATATCTTAGATAACAGAAGAAAAGAATTGCCAGTACTCTGTCAATTTCCAGATAACTTAAGGCTATTAGATGTGTTACCAGAGCAGACCAAATAGTAGATTTTTAAACTATTATTTTAAAGAGTAGCTAAGTCAGGTGATGTCACCAACGAGTGGTGGCTTGCATTTCCCGATTTTTCCAGAGCTAACCAGAACTGGTTTTTAAAAAAGTGGTTTCTCAAGTGAGTGGTGACCAATGTCGGAGGCTATTTCCGTGACGATCTCGGAAGCGTTTCCAATTAAGTGATGTCACCAGCGAGTGGTGACGATCGAGCTTGACTACGATCCAACACCTCAATACCTGTAGTTTCCAATTAAGTGATGTCACCAGCGAGTGGTGACCTTTCGCCCAGGATCTGGCGCGTAAGTTTAATAAACTGTTTCCAATTAAGTGATGTCACCAGCGAGTGGTGACATGTTCAAATTCGAATCTTCCGCAATCGACAACATGTTTCCAATTAAGTGATGTCACCAGCGAGTGGTGACAATTTAGATCACCTATTAACCCAATGGGATATTAAAGTTTCCAATTAAGTGATGTCACCAGCGAGTGGTGACGCCGCCGCGGTTGATGTTAAGCAAACCTCACAATTCGAGGGTTTCCAATTAAGTGATGTCACCAGCGAGTGGTGACAACATCATCACCAAATACCGGAACTCCATTACGAAGATGTTTCCAATTAAGTGATGTCACCAGCGAGTGGTGACCCTATTCTTAACACTATTCACCCTAACTTTCCTAAGTTTCCAATTAAGTGATGTCACCAGCGAGTGGTGACTAATATTGTCGGCAAATTAACATCCAACTGTGGCGATTCCGTGTTTCCAATTAAGTGATGTCACCAGCGAGTGGTGACCGCGGCCTTTTAAAGGCCAGCGCTACAACGGGTTTGGAAGCCGTTTGCG
>Ga0247834_1006967_pt1 | contig 12332 bp, 12 predicted proteins | sample LaCruzMarch2015__8_FD_187118 | JGI IMG/M metagenome (GOLD analysis project Ga0247834, IMG submission 187118) | Freshwater microbial communities from meromictic Lake La Cruz, Castile-La Mancha, Spain - LaCruzMarch2015_12m | ecosystem: Environmental > Aquatic > Freshwater > Lake | place: Spain... | reverse complement strand
GCAAACCTAACTCTAAAACTTTGGCTACAGTGAAGAACGAAGAAGTGAGGAAGGATGCATATTTGTGAGCTGGCCGATGGTCAAATCTTGACCATCCTCAGCTACTTGGTTGAAACTCGTCCGCGATACTCGAACGACCATGATGACAAGGAGCATAAAAAGGAGCAAGACAGATTTGAACGCAGATTCAAACTATCATTTCCACATTCCCATGCCCAATTGTTGGATGAAAAGAAAGTGCGACGCGAAATCTTGCGCCCGGCCCGAGAGCTATATACTTACTCTCTCGTGTGCAAGCAATTTCGCGATGTCATTGCCAACCCAGCTCATGAAAACGTTCTCTACTCTGGTATAACTGAGAGCCTTATGAAAGAATACTTTTTGTTCGATTCTGGTCCGGACGTCGAAGACGTTATGGTTCAGTATGGTATCTTTACCGAGCTGTTTAAAGAAAAGAATATGGAAATGCTTCATCATACAGGCGTCCCTGTCCGTATCCAACACGACAACCATGACCCAAGCAAAGGCTTTTGGTATGGCCCAACCGCCGAAGCGCTAAAAATGCATCCCAATCCTGATGCGTGGGACAGCGTCTTCAAATACAGCTGCGAGAAACCTGTCAAGAACGTAACATACTCCACGGTGATTATCAGTGACCAGGACCGTGCAGCTTTCCTGCGTCTCTTGAAAACTGGGGAGAGAAATAATTTCGATGAATTCAACTCTCATATCTTTCAAGACCCTCGCTTCGACTTTTATATCCTCATGCTCGAAGGTACACCCAAGCCAGCCATTCAGAAGTATCGGGAATTTGCTCCGTTTATTGACAACAAGCTGCTCCTACTGCGCTCTGTCCTGACATTGGACGGGTCATCGCCCCCCCTTCCTTTTTACATTTGCTTGGAATGGTGTAATGAGGTTCAAGAGAGGTTCACTGAAGATATTGGTGAGTTCGTCGAGCCTACTATGGATCTTGTGCTTGACAGCATTGTGTGCTGGGCAGTGAACGATTTCAAAGCAGGGTGTTCACACTATATTGCCAAATCCGTGCTGTTTCATACTGGCAGAAGAGGAGAGCAAGGGTGGGATAATTGGGATGTCTGTCATGGCACTAGTGAATATTTTGTTCCGTACATGATTATGGAGGTGGACGAGGAGCATTGGCCGGGTTAGTGCCAGAGATATTGTGTGTGAGCACAAAGATGCGGTATCAGCTTGTTTAGCCTATGGTAGCTTCAGAAGTTTTTATATAACAGAATATTTTATGAAGAAATCAAATCACTGATTATGAATGGCTCCAAGCTGCCTACCGGCAATCTTTGAATGCGATAGTTGATATCTCTGGAATCATACATTTACGAGCCCCAAAGCATGAATAGAGTCTTTCCCGAAACGAAGAATCCTTCGTGGTAGAATGCCCGGCCTGACTTGCGACACTTCAATAGCTCTTCATGCAATGAAACTTCATGGAATGCAGAAATAATATCCAACATTGTCACCTTCTTCCCAGCCTTACCAATGGGAATATGCAACAATTCACCAGTCGCATGTATCGAACAATTGTATGGTGGGTCAACAATGACGGGTAAGCTCATACCGCAATCACGTTTTTTGTCGCAACCCACATCTCTGTTGTGACATTCAACGATGCCATGTTCCAAGCGACACGGACCCTTCCTACCCACCATCCCCCTTGCTCCTTCTAGCAAGGTGATAGAGTATTCAATGTATTTATCCGGGTGTCTACAATGCGCGGGGGAGTCTTCGCCATGACCCTTGGTATCCTCAATTATCCGCAATGGAATATGTCGGAGCATGGAGAGAATATCATCGATGGAAATGCGTTTGCCCGTTTTACCGATGGATCTTCCTAGGATCCTCGGACTGATATTTGGTGGAGTTGAAAAGTTACCGAACGTGGTCAGGAGTAGATTGTCTGTCGCAACATCTTCTCGAATGTCGAGACTACTGTCAAATGACGATGATCCGACTTTCCCCACCATGACTTGAACCGCAGAAAGGAACATGGCACAATTTCGTACCTCGACAATTACGTCTCGATTGTGTTTCGCCAATGCATGCTGTTCCTTCTTGGTGAACTTCGATTCATCTAGATGAATCATAGGACCTCCTTGGACAAAGAGGAATTCGCCAGAACTCGCATCGCCCTTCTTCTTAACGAAGTCCCTCTTATAGAAGTTCTCACCTTGAGGAATTCCACCCAGATCATTCTTCATGCTCTCAACGTTTCCATCCTTTTTCTTTACGACACCATTGCACACCTTCTTGTGTGCTTTCCAGTCGAGCTTCTGACAGCTCACTCCGCAGTAATGGGTCGACTTACATTGAGAGCATTGGAATGGGGCCTTGTCATTGTTACAGAGAGCACAGCTAGGAGGGCCCGTCGATGATTTCTTCTTCGTCGCTTCACTGCAATCATCGCCTTCTTCGATTTCTCCCGTCAGCAGGAATTTCGTCCATGCCCGATCCATGGTTCTTTGGCAGTGGGGTGAGCGTGTTTGTGTATATACCCTTGGTGTATATATACGGGGGTCCCTGACATTGCCTTCACCTCCTCGATGCTCGTTGTTGATTTTGGTGAATTGTTAATTTTGTTATTCCTTTTTGCGGGAAAAGGTCGCCCTCCGGCGACAAGATGTTGTCATCTCTGGCACTAACACCTCTATTCATCAGCAGCAGCCGAAGGACAATCTTTTCTACTGGATATCGTGCGTTCTCCTCATTTTCATCCACCGCGATTCTAAGTCCTCGTCGCGTGGCTGCTTCTGAGAATAATCGACGACCTTTGAATTTGTTGTTGTCACATATGTCGTCAACGACCGACACACCTCTCCTTCCGTACGATGATCATTCACACAATTCCATCAAGGTGACAATCCCGACGACCATCGAAAACGGCGAGAAAGATGATAATATATACGTTAATACCGACGTATTCCAATCACGTCTACATGCCACAATCACCACGGCCAAAAGTCTTGGCAAAAGTGCGATTTGGATGACTGTGCCATTATCACACGGTCATCTCCTCCCCCCGGCATCCGAATTAGGATTGACATACCATCATGCCACGGGAAGGGAGGCAACATTATGCATGTGGCTAAAAGATGACATCGAGTCATTAATACCTGAATATTCCACACATCAGGTAGGAGTTGGTGCAATCGTTATACGACGCAAGTCCAAGAATCATGCTACTACGACAACGTACAATGATGATGACGATGAATTATTGGTTGTAAGAGAGGCAAGGAATAATTACCGTCCATGGAAAATACCCGGCGGATTGGCCGAATTAGGAGAAGGCCTTGATGAGGCGGCAGTACGTGAGGTGTACGAAGAGACGGGAATATTTTGTCGTTTCGTGGGTGTGCTTGGGATGCGACATACACATGCTATGCAATTTGGTCGAAGTGATTTATACTTCATGTGTCGGATGGAGGCCGTGCCGAATGAGGATGGATCAATGCCAGAACCCACTCCACAGGCAGGGGAGATTGAAGCATGTCGGTGGCTGCCATTACGAGAATTCAAAAAGATGGTCATGTCTGAGGATAAAAACGTGGGACATCCAATGATGGCACAAATAATGAAAGTCGTAGATCAATCGTTTGGGATGGAACGTATGATTCTACCTAGTATAGTCCCAAAACGCAAACCAAGTCCTCTGTATCATGTGCCAATCCGACCGGACGACACAACATCGTAGCACACACCATGTTAAGGTTGTAAATAAGATAATGCGTTTCACTAGAGGTGTATTTGTATGAGAGTTTTATTTTTAGGGTTAGGAAAATGGTCTCTATGACTTTGTTAACTGGCCTCTGACTGCTGACCCATTCTGTGGTGTCTGTTCATTTCCTCTCTCCGTCGGTCGTCCATTGCCCGCTGTTTTAGTTGTAACTGTCGAATGCGCTTACGAATCGCGATACACTGAGGGATGGGACAATTTGAGTTCTTACACTGCTGTGCGTGTATCCTCAATAGTGTCCAAATGCGTTTGCATATCTTGCACCCACCCGATGCCTTAATCTTGCAAACTTGTCCATGCTTGAGATACGTTTTCATCTTCGCGCAATTGGCAGACGTGCACGAGGTAGATTTGCACTGTGATGCGTGTTCTATTAGAGCGATGTGAAGTTTAATGTTCCTCTGACGTTCCTTGCGCTGCTCCTCCGTTAACGCGCTCGCTGCTGGGACATTATCAACCTTGACTGCTTCAAGCAAGTGAGTGCACGAACCTCTATTGGTCGATGGGTCCTGGAAGCATTCATGACAAAGATCGAAATCAGCGCATACGTTGCAGTGATGACGAACACCAGAGGATAACTCGCGATTACATGCAAAGCACTGCTGCACAAACTTCGGCGCCTCGCGATTTTGAAGATGCCATAGTACCATCATAGATGTATGTTTGGCCCGCCTTAATTCATCGAATTGATAGTGATTTCCACGGCATAAATCCAAGAAGGCTTGACGAGTGTTGAAGAACTCGCAGTCGATTTCTTCGGTGTCATCATCTAATACCCTGATGGCCCGACCAAAGCGATCAACCTGTTTTTCATCGGCGTCACCATCCTTGCTCCGGGAGAGTTTAACGCCGGATTCCTCGATAATTTTGTTGTATGCATCTCGACTCTCCATTATTTCCTTCGACACGATGAGATTTTCGGGCTTCGCATCTTTGCAATTCAAAAAGGCTACCATGAAACTCTCCTTCATTCCCGATATAGCATCACAGAACTTTTGCATTACTGGGTCTCTACCACCGTCTTTGTAATCTGCACTTTCATCTACGCCATCTTTGATCGCTCCACTAGATTTCTTGCTCTTTGACGACGCCTTTTTTCCCCCGCTGGATGATCTGCACTTATTACCGATATCATTAAGTTCTTTGATAATATTTTCGGCCTCGCCGGGAAAGTAGTCGCCATCAAAATATGGTACAGCGGCAGCATCCAACGTTTTGTCGTTGAAGTATTGATCGTACATATTCGTGAGTTTACCAACGATGCTCCTCTTTTGACATTCCAAAAGCATCTCGAGATACCACTGGCGCAATCTCTGCTCTTTGGGAATCTTCTGATCTTCTGGCTTGGCGTAGAAGATGTAATCATCGCCTTTCAGCGGTGGGCATGCCCAAATGAACGCCTGTTCGAATCCTTTCTCCCTAGCATAATCAAGATAGGATATCAAAATTTCCTGGTAAATAAAGGTTCTCATTTTCCTCGGCATCATGAAATGCACACTATCTAGATACGAAATATAAACAGTGCGCTTGTTAGGAGAAGGGTTGTCTTCGCCATGCTCATAAACGTAGAGTGCAAAAAGAACCACATCAACCCCGTCGATATTTTGGAACACAACAACGCATTTACAACGGAAAGGAAATTCATCCGGAAAGTTCTTATGAGCATATCTGGCTTTCATGAGTTCCCGCACTTCATGCTTTCTGTCAGTGGAGGTCACTTGCCGGATGGTAAGAGGACCGCCTGTCGAAAGGGCTTTGAATGCCTTGTCGTATGAAATGTTCTGGTTGAAACGGACAAAAAGAGATTAAATTTTGACGCAGGGGCGATTATAATGATTCTATCGCGTACAAAATTGCCTTACCTCAGCTTCGGCTCTTTCTTCAGCGAGCTCTTTCATCCTTGTTTCCACTCTCCTGTGAACGTCTCGCTCAAGCCAATCCGACAACTTAGTTCGTGGAATGTCATTCGCCGACGGCGCCTCGGGAAGATTTGGTGGATCTCCATCCTTCTTCCTCTTCTCCATCAGACACAACGGACACGAGTACGCGCTCTTATTCTCCTTATCTTGACGAGTATTGTATAGACCGCAGATCTGATGAATCCAACGTTCACAATCATCGCACTGGACCCAGCTCTCTTCATGCACTTCGTCATTTTTGCGCTTCGTAAGTTCTGACTTCTTAATTTTAATAGTCCCACAGTCAATAGTATCTCCCTTGAGCTCACCAAAGCATTGGTTACACCACGTGTACTGCTTGTCCTGAGTGCTGTAAAAGTGGGTATTACGACGAATGCGTGTTGTGGGGCAATTAGCGCCAAAGCAGAAGAAGACAGGGGGTTCAAAATTAAGCTTCTCGCAAGCGCAGAGGCCGCATGCCTGAACCTTCTTAGAATTTTCAAGGTGATCCTTCTCTAGCAGCTTCATCAACTTCTTAAAGTCCACCTCAAACTTCTTCTTCATCTCCTTGGCCATTTCATGCACAACAGTTCTCTCCTCGTTATACTTCATGGCGTTCTCGAATGTGAGACGAACATCGGACCTAAAATCATCCAGGGAATGATAGGCTCCAGCATCGATTTTCCTTTGTATCGTCCCCAAATCCATCGGCTTCTTGATAATTTCAAAGTAATCGACCAATCCTAACTCCTCGGGGTTGACGGGAGCTGCAAAAACCCATCCATGTTCGTGTGCCTGCAATGCCTTAAGGAGTTCGAGACACTTGACTTTCAACTCGGGGGGTGCCAGTTTGGCAAACAATTTCAATGATTGGATATGCGTCTTAACCTGACTAGACGTAAAGCACTCCAAGAGTGAATAATCTTCGGTGGGATTAGTAGGTTTCGGGAATTGACTGTCCTCCTTTTCTTGCTGCGAAGACACTGCCGACGCTTCATTAATACTCCCGAGCTTTTGCCTTTTAGTCGGTGGCTGCTGCAACGTCGGATCCGACAATTGTTGTGCCGCCTCCATGATAGTCGGGTCTACCTCAATGATGTTATTAAATCCAGTCTTAATGATATCTTTCACGGGATCGCAGATGTCGCATGGAGGCTTGCAGCGGCGATAGTGACTCAATACATACCGACTGCTCATACAGTGTCGAACCTTGCAGTAGCTGTCCTTACAGTTCGCGATGTGCTTCCACAAAATCTTCATGTCAGCACAGTGGGGCGTAACCGTGCACGTGCCAGTCTCAGCCGTGCACTTGGATGCATGACGGAGAAGTAGAAGACGCTGCCTCTTGTGACGAGCTTTGGCATCTGTCTCCTCCGCATGTTCACCGTTCGCAGCACCTGGATAGATGCCAGGACGAGGGTGCGTCATATGCTGAACCCTACCACTATTACTGGTCACCCCATTCATCATTGGTTGCGGAGGTCCCATGGACATACTACTACTCTGGTTATGATGGACAGGTGGGTACATGCTGCTCAAGATGTTCGGTGGCATGGCTCCATTCATGCCGTTCATCGCCACTCCGCCCATGCTAACGGGATGAACCATACCATTATGGTCCCCCAACATATGCGGTGGTGCATTGCTACTACTGACTTGCTGGAAAATGTCCATACTATTGCTACCCATCGCATCCTGTGGCATTCCATAACCGTTTCCACCTCCCATAGTATCATTTGCACTCTGCGTTTGACTCTTCCGCCGTTGACTCTCCTGCGTCTTCCTAACTGTGTCTCTGACAGGTCCGCAAGCCGGACATCGCGGATCTTTACATTTCCGATAGTGGCTTAAAATGCTCCTGCTGGAAAAACAATGTGCCACGCGACAATCATTGTCGGTACAGCGCGCCATGTGCTTCCATAGCTTCTTCATCTCGCCACAATATGGCGTTGTCTTACACTTCCCATCGTCGAAGGGACATTTGGACGAGTGATGGAGCAACAGCAACCGCTGCTGTTTATGACGGATTCTAACCTTCCATTCAGGATCGTCTGGGTTGCCGTGTTGATTACTGATCTCGTCTCCACCAGCAGCTCCACCGTCTGACGGTACATTAAAATTGTTCATCGCGTCATCACTGCCATGCTCCTGTGAGCTGCTATGACGCGATGACTGACCACGAGATGAACTTGACCCACCTCTACCACCATCATTGTCACCGCCAACGGAACCATCTTTGGTCTGCTGCGTATTCTTTGCGATCTCCATTGCCAACTGCTGCAGCCGCGACTTGAGGGTGGATGTGTCCGAATATGCTTCAAAGGAAGGCGCCGAGCGATAGAGAGACACCTCAAGCTGTTTGACCATTTGAGGCAGCTTCGTAAGCCATTCGGGTGATGAATTCTTATCCTTTTGCTTCAACAGCTTAACACTGTGAAGTTAAGTAAGGTTAGCGGAGGGCAGCGCTGGGTAAGTAAACAAGACTAAAGCAAGATAAAAAATAAAAAACACAGAATCCTTACATGTGTTGAATCATTTCCCTTCGATGGTGCATGTCATTATCACTCTGCCAATCGCCATTTAACCCACTTGGTAAGAATTGTTGACCATACTCCCCACCTAGCCCTGTTCCATTAGGACTTGTTCCTTGCGTAGAGCCATCAAGGGCTGGAGATGGATTATAATTCAAAGGTCCACCAGTGACGGCAGCGCTTAGATTATCATTAGTCTGGACGGATCCAGCATTGGAATTTTGATGGTTATAGCTAGGCTGTTGGACGTACGGCTGCTGCATATTCTGCTGGCCTCCATACTGCATTGGATGTTGCTGTTGTTGTAAAGGATGCTGCTGTGGCGGATATCCGTGTTGCTGCGGGATGTGACCATATTGAGGATGCTGCTGATGTTGTTGTTGTGGTGGCATTCCTTGCTGGTTTGGATTAAAATTGGGATTGTAACCACCTTGATTTATGTATTGATGAGGACCCATGTTCACGGGAGGGGGTAAAGAGTTTCTATGAGCCGGGTTGGGAGCAGCCTGAGGATGCATGAATCCTGGATTATTTCCCCCTTGTGGAGGGGGACCACCTGACATACTCGGGCGTTGATGCTGCTGTTGACCAGGATAGCCACCATATGGATTCGGAGCACCTACCTGTTGCTGATGGTGTTGGGAATTATTGCCATTATGTGCTTGAGGTTGTGCTGACTGAGGAGCCGCAGCCCCGTACTCGTAGGTTGGACCCGTTGTCTGCATATACCTCAACGAATTGGTACAGATATTATGGGATCATATGGAAAATTAAAAAATGAATAACAGTTTCGGCTGAAGAATCTTCACCTCTAAATAGCTCCTGTATAAATCAGTGGGTGACACAAATGAGTGTTAGTTACAAATGCGGACATGAATGAAGACATTGAAACAAAAACGACTATTCCCCCACCTCCCCCTCGTCTATACGCATAAAAAAATTGATATCTATGCTCAGAGGACCAAGGCAGTTGTTGTTTTGTCAACGGTTCCGCGGAGCAATGTCAAAATCTCTGGCAGTACAGGATCACCTTAAAACGACCCCCATCCCCGCCGCCACAATTTCACCACCACCGATGATCTACCACCACCTACAAGCAACTGACGTACGTGCGTAACACTAAATGAGTGCTTACCTTCACCTTGAGAAGGGGGGATGCGGTCCCCGACGACGACGCACTTGGCGGAACGGCAACCCAACAACGACTCTATCTCCCGTATGTACGACTTAAATAGATACTTTACGTGTGGAAAAACGAGGGTATGTATGTACTACATACGTTGTGTCTCAAGCTAACCTTGGTCCTCATGAATAGATCAGAGATACTTAGTATTAGTCATTCAGTTCTAAACTAATTTCTTGGGAAGAATAAACATAAAAATAGCTGATTGCAGATTGCACAACTCCAGAGAGAGATACCTATGTAAGCAAGAAAAGAGAGTCAGTTGAGAGAGTACATACATAGATAGTTGGTTGGATGATCACACAACCCATTATAATGTTTAATATTTTTCATGGAATACTTTACAATGTAAGAGTCCTCCAAACGTCTCTGTGTTGGGTGTCAAGATTCATTCTGATAAAGCACTGTTCACGACCCTCTTATCAGTGAAGGCATAATCAACTCCATCAAGTTTACCCCAACCTTCTCATTAGGCCAAAGAAAATCCCTTTTCACGTGATCTTAACATCTTGTTCCCACAATTAATTTTAACTCCTCACATATTTTGAATTAATGAGCAATAAATATTATTAGCCTCATCAATATCCGGTGGAGACTAAGCCACAGTATTTCTTAACATTCGAGCCGTTTGATGTAGCATAGAATGGAGATCTTTTGACAATTCTCAGACACTATTATCCAAAGCGGAAGTTTCTTCAACCCACCCCAAAAAGAAGATCATCCTCACCCATCGTTAATAAAACGGCGTAAATGTCTAGATGAATCATTTTCCTCTTAAACGATGCCCATTTAACGGTTTAGTTTTGTTCCATAAGGTAGAATAGTCCTCTTCGGTGACTCATCATGATCAATTTGAGGTTGTACTGCTCCAATACCTTTTCTGTGTAATCAGCCAGCAGCTACGTTCACTTAAAAAAAGATGATGCAGCAACATACCCCCAAAAAAAATCATTGAAATTAAAATTAATTTAAATTACTTGCAATTATCAATTAATTTTGTTCTGTGAACGTAGCCCAATTAATTGTCCAATTAGTAAAATTAGTTGCTATCTTTGTCCTGCCACCGTCCCATGCAACTTTCCGCTTTTTTTCCGGTGAGGAAGAATGTTCCTCATTCGAGGCGAAGGACCTTCATCACCTTAAGCAGTATGAAAAGACTAAGAAACGGAAGGAGAGGATTTTCCTTGAGCATAGTGACCACATTAATTGCAACTTTGTCATGGGTAGTGCAGCAGTGGTGGAGACTCTATGGAGTGTATTTGATGCATTCAACACCAAGAGGCGTCGTGGTACTTCTCCTATCACTAATGAAATGATCTATTTCTAAAAGAAAACAAGGATCTCTGGGGGGTTGAAGATGTTCACCAAGAATTTGAGGGTGGAAAAGAAGATGGCTGAACACGCGGAGATGATGGCAAACAACAATTAGATGTTTTGAAATGTAGCCGGGTGGAGCATCAGCTCCTGTGACCCTAGGGCTAATGTCATGGTATTAGAGTTAGACATAGTTCCACTATCAACAATTAATCAATTAATTTTAATTTTTAATTTTTTCCAATTAATTTTACCAGCGAGAGGCAAAATCAATTAAAATTTAATTTTTTGGGGGTATGGTGCCGGCGACAGCAAAGCGACCGCTACTCGGCCCCCGAGCCGCCCACGACCGCGGCGCCGCCACCAAACGAGTCCGCTGAGTCTGCCGACGAGGTAGGTTGCGCCGGGCGTCGCGGCGGCCGCTCTGGATGGCGGCCGTTCATGATGAATGGGAGAGGAGGACGGTTCACCATTGTTGCCTTGTTTGGTGGAGTTTTGACCGTTGTTTTCTGGTCCAAAACTCGATGCCCAGAAAACGGAAGTGCCCTCCCGCCCATTATCTAGAATAGCAAGAAGAAAACAAGCACTTTTTGACAGCAATACGTAATCCTGCGGAGCTGACAATGTCATTTTGAAGAGTTGAGTGCGTAAGATGAGGACCTTTGAGAGCATTGTACTGAAAGAAAATTCTGGTAGTCATAGAAAGGATGAAGATAAAGGTATTATCACTCATACTTTGCTTTCATACGATGAGTATTATATCCTCTTTATTAGCCAGCTAATTAACATGCTTTCATTGTATAGATATACAACGATCAAATAGCATGGGTCAAGTTACATGTGTTCAGAAAGTAGATGCTATTTTCTACTCTGTTAGGAGCAATACGTATCAATACAGCTGTTTTGCAATGCAGGACTAACACAATTGTCATCAAGGTAAACGTCACAAAATGCCTGTTGCAATCCCGGTGCAGTACCGATTATACAACCATCCACCCAAACCTTGACACCTTCCTCATTGCAGTCGAAACGTAACGCCGTTCCGGGCGTTGCGGCACCTTTTGTTGAAACACCAGCCAGTATATATTGTTTCAGTGTATCAACTTCCTTCTTCTTACTCAAGGCCCGAGGTAAAACACTTTCGGCAATCGCTGCTGCCATCTTCTCGGCACCTACTTTAAAATTCATCTTCAGCAAGAAAGTAGTATGTGATTTGTTTATTGAAGCGCGTAGTGCTGATAGGACATCGGCTCTGTTTGATTTGGAGGAAATTGCGTTATCAGATGATGCGTTCGAATACATTCCCACCGAATAGACCTTACTCGTTGATTGATTGATATCGAATAGATATGGAGATGTGAGCAGAAAAAAAACACGAGTATTCATGTACTCTTTCATGGTTGAGTTGTCGCGGCAGAGACAAGAGAGATAACATACCTTGATTGGACCCTTCTTTCTCACACCGACACCGAATAAGTTCATACTGCCAAGCTTATCGTCAAAATTGATCTTCGTTGCTGGGTCTACCATCGCCTAAATCGCATCAACAATGAGAACGAAAAACAAAACATAATATGTGTGCGTTGGTAAACAAATCGATGATGGAATACAGTATTTGTTGACACGTTTCTTAC
>Ga0247834_1006966_pt1 | contig 12335 bp, 12 predicted proteins | sample LaCruzMarch2015__8_FD_187118 | JGI IMG/M metagenome (GOLD analysis project Ga0247834, IMG submission 187118) | Freshwater microbial communities from meromictic Lake La Cruz, Castile-La Mancha, Spain - LaCruzMarch2015_12m | ecosystem: Environmental > Aquatic > Freshwater > Lake | place: Spain... | reverse complement strand
AAACCCTAACAAACAAACGGCGGGCTTAGTTCCACTTGTATGCACGTGAGAGCGTGACAGACAGAGAGACAGAGGGACAGAACATTAAGGGCTGCCGGGCTTTAGGAGTACCTCCAAAAGAATAAAGAAATACTGCTTACTTTGTGCACGATATCGCACGAGCTTGTTTGGTGAGCTTGTTCGGTGTTCTGTGTGGTACCGAAAGAAGTTTTAGTAGTACGGTAAGGTCCGGTAAGGTAGGGGTAAGGCACTAAAGCACTAAAGCGGTAATTTTACCGCTTTAGTGCACTTAACCCTAACTCTGGCCCAGATTGGAGGTACCGGGTAAAATTACGGTAATTACCCGGTAATTACCCGGTAAAAAACAACTAAGGTCGTAAGGACTAGTATCTAAATCATCGATCGTGTTGTTGTGTATTTGTATGGATGTAAATGCAATGCGGACGTGCTTTTGACTGCCGAATGTTTCGTTAATGGCTTTGGCGTGAGACTTATCAAAGAGTGTGAGTTGAATTATCCAACCCCTCCCCGATCCCGATGTGGACGATGTATCCGTTCCATCGCTACTAAGTGATAGTTCTATATATTGAATTGCTGCCACCAAGCTGCTGTGCTGAACTTGTATTCATATGGAGCCCAAGTTGTTGAACGTTTAGTTTGATTACTCAAGTTTCGTTTGGCTAAGAACTTATTACTATTTACAAGAACAAGATTATCTCTGTTTCCTCTCATCTCTCGCTTCCTCCTCTTCTCACCAAACCAATGATACGATGTGGAGCCCCTATCAGTTTGTAACTTACTACTTACCATCCCCTCGACAACGGCTTCCTCGTGCTTGGAGACCTTTTTGCGAAGGATAGCATATTGTTTCTAGGTCGTTTCGGGCTAATCGTGTCTTTTAACTTGTTTTGTCTAGGGCCTCATGAACGGGAATCGGGGAATGAATGTTGAAATGAAGCCCCTATCTTGTATGTCGTCTTGTCTTGCCGATACTACCTACCTACAGTTTCCAGATCAATATCACAGAGGGAAATTTCACACACCACTGACGATAGGTCGTTCACGGGATAATCCATGTCGTCCCACACCACTGACGCTACGACGGATACGACCTATCACGGGATAATCCACAATAAGAATCCCGGATCACTCGTCCTCACTTCCATTTCACTAAATTTTCATCCAGCCTCCGAGCAGCAAAGTAGTAGTGCTAATAATCGCATTGTTGTGACCTGGGATCAAATAGCCAAGCATCAAGTCAGTCCAGCTAGTCATCCAAAATCATTACTACGTGTCGTATTGCTGAATAGTGGGGTGGGCGGAGGAGGAGTTGGAGAGAGCGCATCATCATCACTGGCATTTGCATTCCCAAACAGAGAAATTTTAGAACATGTACGACGAGATGTGAGTAATCGTCTATCCTCACATCGTCATGCTGGCGGTTCGAATAGCAACGGTGATGGTGGCATTAGAGAAGCAGGGAAGAGTAGGAAACGTCCACATTCATCAACGGAAGAGGAGGAATTACTAACACTCTCACCACCAAGTCAATCGACTCCACCCTCCACACAATACATCGACCTAGACCCGACTGCACAAATAGCAGCCCGTTCCTCCATATTGGCATCTGACCCCGCACTCCGCGCACAGCACCGACTATTGGTATTAGATACTGGCACTCTTACCGAGGCAGATTTTTGGAACACACATTCACGTTTGGTGGCCAATGAATATGCCAAAATTAGTGGTTTGGCACGGTGTGGACTAAGTTCAGATATTAAAAGTAGTTTAGAGTATAACAATAATGCTTCTGCATTTGGTTATTCCAAACCTAGCACCAAGAGCAAAGATGCTTCTTCTGGTGGCAGTGGTAAAGATGGCTCAACTGGTAGTAGTTCAAGTAGAACAGTACGAGGAGGAGGGGTCATACATTTAGGTGTAGAAGAAATGCGTCAAATATTTATAATGTACCCCGCTGTACATCGTGCATATGAAGAGAAGGTACCATTAGAACTGAGTGAAGAACAATTCTGGCGTAAATATTTGGAATCGGAATACTTTCATCGTGATCGTGGTCGGTTAGGTTCTCACATGGGAAGTTTGGTCCAGGCAGAAACTGACGAACGACGGAAGAAACTTCGCAATAGTAATAATAAGGGGAAATCGTCGAGTGGTGTAAATAAAGATGACAATGAAGAAGTGGGCATTATCAGTAAGGGTGGGGATGGGAGTAAAAGCAAAGACGATGAAAAGAAACGTAAGGAAGATCTTGCAGGGAAAGAGGAGGAGGCCAAAAATCGTTTAGCAGCGGCGGGGACAGATGATATCTTCTCTCGATATGAAAATAATAGACAAGGTGGTGGACGACCACCAACGACGTTGGACATGCCGGTCGATATGACGCAACAGCACCAGAAACAAAAACATAAACAACCACAACGACTTGCCATTGGTAAATTTGATTTAACTGCCACAGTCGAGGTGGAACGTGGATCACGATTCCTTGGGAATGATTTACATCCTAATCCTAAACACGATACGTCCAATTCACGTATAGTTGACAAGTATAATCGACATTGGGCCATTGTATTACATCCCATCAAGTCGATGGCAGGTGTTAATTTAAAGAATGTTACATCATCACGTAGCAGTAGCACAACATCGGCAAAATATGTAGGCATGAAACAACTTGATGATGATGCAAAAGTAAATGGGGGGAATGATAGTGAATTGCGTCGACTTGTTGGTTTTGCAAATGCCAACGAATGTGATGCCGACTTTGCACGTGGGGTAGATGATAATGATGATGATAATAATAATGGCCAACAGGAGCTTCATTTACGTAATGTCGATGCATATGCTGGTAAGTTTGGACCAACTGACAAATCAACAGCTGGGAAGAAGGGAGGGATTGGTGATATGAATTTACATTTACAATATGCCAAGATATTAGCATCCACGATGCGTGCTTCGACTGAATCAATATTACGTGAGAACATGTCTAGTAGCATGGCAGGACGTGGATTTTGTACTGCACCCACATTAACCAGACCATTCCCAGAACCAAAAATTGGTCGTAGTCTACTTGAGGCACTAACGAAGAAAATGTCAGCCGACTCTAAAACTGAGGCAGATGTACAGGAATTGGCCAATACTTTACCGGAGGAGTTTAAGACACAGTTGGCCACGTTCTTCCGACGTGCGTCAGAGTTACTTCGACACTTTTTTAGCTTACGGAGTGTCTTTGGTGAGGACGATGATGAGAATGGTAGGATTGGACAGAGTGAATCACAGAAACAACGATTGGCAAATATTGTCAAGGGAATGGAGAAGGTTTGTAATAGCTTGCTGTTGTGGTATTTTTTATCATATGAGTCAAAATCGAGATATTAACACAATACATTATTTCATAACACACCCAACAGCTGTACGGAGAAATGAATGCTATACGAACCACCAGCACGATGATACAATCGAAAATGTTTAAACCAATTATGGATCAATTAGATTGGGCATTTAAGTTACATAGAGAAGATAGTTCGAAGAGCAAGGGGGGATTTGTCACGGTTACAAACGGAGGCTTTGTTACTGTGGCACGTTGATGGTATTTAAGGCGTGATTCAGAACACAATATTATTTTCATCTGTTGACTTTTTGCTAACTTAGACACAGACAGCAGGACAGAATACAGCAAGAAGTCCACTATCAAAAGAATCCTGATGACAATCCTAAATATAGTAGGCTAAACATCTCTGTACAAGCAAACGAGGATCGTTTACTACACCACAATTTCATTTTTGTCATCTTCATCATCTGTAGTAGTATTGGAACCACCAACACAAATACAACAATTATCATTAGCCACACCCATGGATAAACCAGTAAGGTTATTGATCTTGGCACCCTTGTCACCCCAAACCAAGCATCGATCAGGCATTCTAGCATTAACTTGCATGTAACATTCACAGTAACATTATTCTTGTCTGTCCAATTGGGAGTATCAGTACATACTGCTGACTCGAAGGAGGATGGTGTTGCTACAGCAATGCTATTTGTTGTTTGACTACTAGAAAGCTCATCTCGAGACAATTTAGTAAGACTTTTTATTTTTTATTTGTCAAAGCGTGGAAGAATCCTGATCCAGCATAAAAGTCCATAAGCGGAAGGCTTGGACCACTAATCAGAATTGCGCTGCTAATTCTGTATCATTTTCGCCAACTTTGCTAAACTTTCTGAAGATGATTCACCTGTTTGGATTCCCACTGGAAACTGCTTCTGTGTGAAATCAAAGATGAAAAAGGAAAGTCCGGAAAGCAATGCTAGATAGGATTTTCGTTTCTAGAGGATTCCTCACTCTACAAGTGTAAACCCCAAAGCCAATCAAGATCAAGTAACTAGTCTTCCGAAGGCATGAGTAGTCAGACAGCGCTTACCGCCCGTGGTGGTAGCATTTGGGGTAGCCGAAAGTTGTTTTTTGATTGCGTCCCTGAATGTGTCGTACTTCCTCATTCCTTAACTCTAATCAGAATCTGATCCGTATGCACCAAGTAATCCATCAAGAGCACCACCACTATCATTGATACTTGACACAGTTGCTGATGCATCAGTCTTTTCAGTAACAGAAGGAGGAGGGACTAATTTCCGCTTTTTGACCTTAAATACAGGCATACTACTTCTCTTCCTTTCACTGTTTGCGAAATTTTGCTGTTGCTTGACAATCAACGCCTCTGCCTCATCAATGCGCATTTGTTCTGCAATTAATTCATCTTCTTCGTTCAGTCTTCGAATCATGGCACTGCTACTACTACTTGCATCTTCACTAGACAAATGCTGCTGCTGTTTACTTCCTCCCCCCGTCGATCCAAATTTGATACTGCTAACTAAATCTTCTTCATCCTTCGTCAAGCCGTGTTCGTTCAACTCAACCTCATCTGCTGTGTTTACACCCATCGCCTTCTCTCGTGTACGTAACACAGTCTCGGCTGCATCCATCCTTCTTCCCCCCTTCATTAAGCTAATATGTCGTTTATTCATGGCCTGTATCTCCTCAAGTTCATCAAGTTCTGCCATCTCACGTTGACTTTCGAGTACACGATTTTCTAATGCCTTCATACTATCTAATTTCTCTTCCTCTTCGAACTTTCTTTCCATTTCTTCATTCGTCTTGCGTTCATCATGCCATACCTCATAATTACGCGTACCGCCACTTTCCATTTCATAATCCGTATTCTTCGGATCGGTTAAAAATGTTATCGGACGAGAGCAGTCGCTACATTTAATATAGAATCGAAAACGCTGTATGCCCAAGTACTTTCCCTCAATCCCCTTCATGGATTCTTTTTTGCTGTTAAATTTACGTCCTCGATAGAGGAATGTCGAGCATGTGGTACATTGGATTGTAAAGGGGAGCATCATACGGACAGTGACGAGATCATCCTTTGGTTTTTTACCACGTGGGACGAGCTTTGGATCAAAGTCCGCGGGAATATACTTGTTTAGGACCTTGCGTTCACCCATGGTCTATTTGTTGCTGTTGCGGATCAAGGAGTTGAGGAGAGATGAGAGGAGAGATAGGTAGGTAGGTACCTAGGTAGAGATAATTTAAGGGGAGGGTTGAAGAAATATGTCATAAAGGCGGGAGACCATGGCGGGGACTTGGAGAAGCGTCACTCACATGGCGGGACACGTTTGTATGTAGGTACGTTGTGAGAGGAAGAACAAAGAAGATGGTGTGTAACAAGAAGGAGAGAATGAAGGCAGCGATTCTCGTGTCGATAATCTGGTGCGGTGTGACTGTCCACGAGGTAAACAAGTCACTGTTTTTGACGCCAATGCCGTCGGATATGCTGCCGGATATGAATTCGGAACGCATCATCATCGGTGCAGACTCAGAGGACGATTGCTTTCGACCAAGGAGTAATACAATTCCACTCTCCTCAATTGGAAATCTAACCAAGCCATATCTGAATCTAGCCTTTCCTAAAATGGGTACCAATACACTCCATTACTACTTTCAATGCGGCGGACTACGCTCCACACACTTTCGATGCAATCCAACAGTAAAGTGTGCCGAGTGTATAAAAGCATCTGTTGACTCTGGAGAGCTGGCCTTATCCCAATGCGGTGATATTGATGCCTACACACAAATGGATGATGGGAAGTATTTCCCTCAAATTGAATTGTTAGATACGTTGTCACATGACTATCCCAACGCAACACTACTCCTTGCTTTCCGGAACATGAGTAAATGGTATCATAGCATCACTCATTGGCCACCACGTAAGAAACCACCGCACCTTAGTGATCGATTTAAAATGTTCAATATCACGGGAGCACCGCCCAACCGTGGACGGACATACAGTAGACATAATCAGCAGGAATTTGAAGAATTTCGAGATTGGTACTGTAATCATGTCAAACGAGTAAGAAGACTTGTGCATAACTCACAATCGCACGCACTGGTTGAAATTGACATCGAGGACCCACAAATTTCACATCATATGGAGAGTTTGTTTGGCATAAATGCTTCGTGTTGGGGTCAAAGTAATGTGAATCTCAATATACATCCCGAGGTAAACAAATCTGACGTGAGAACGGCCAGACATTTTGGAGGTAAAGGGCAGAAATTTCGAACAATATGAGAAGTCCAGCGAAATTACAATAGTTTCTCCAATTGATAAAAATGACGTTTGTGAATCCAGTCTACACATCTTTAAATATATTCTTTATCCTGTCTACTGACAAACAAAAAGCCTTAACAAATTCAGACATCTGAAACGAAGGCAGTGAATAGATCTTCTTCTGGTACTCTCTTCAGATTTGACCAGCCTTTTTTTGTGAAGTAGTCATGGACGGCATCCAATTTACTAGTGGGGCAAGCAACGACAAGTTTGCTCCTTGGATCGAAGATGGGGACCAAATGAGTAACGATCGCAGCCATAATATCAGCTGATGTTACTTTGGCTATGCAGGCAAGTAGATACTTGTCATAGTCCATCTTTTCTCCCTTGAAGGTTCTCACAAACGAGCCAGTTGCGGCCGATAACTTTGAGCTTCTGCCGCTGATGATTTGGTATGCTAAAGACGCCTTGGCATTCTCAATACCAACGATTGAAACATTTTCATTGCCAGACGCAAATTCAGCAATGATTTTGGACGCTGTTCCAAATGCAGCAGGGATATCTCCACACTTGTATAGACTGAATGTTAGGAGCTGAGAGTCTGTGGAGTCTGAAATAGAGTAGCTGTATGTCAAGCCTGCCCCACGAAGTTTCACCCAGAAGGGTCCTTCTAACGTTGTCAAATACTCGATTGCCAATAATAAAGAAGCTCGATTAGCATCGTAAGGTTGAAGTCCAGGCGCAGAAATACTCAAAAAGCCAGATTCGATTGCGGATAGAGAACATACTGCACCTTCACCACCAGACACATTTGCTCCTATGGGGCGTACTACTGCTGATAGTGACACATTCTCAATTCGTCTGCCCACGGCATTTACATTTTCTACGCCTTCACGAGAAAGAGAAGCCACGAGAGTATCAATCATATTCGACCCTCTTAAGTTCGCAGCCACAAAGGCATGCATATTGGTCGTTTGGAATAGAGTCTTACGGATGCCCTCAAGCTCCGTTACGACACCGTGAAGGATAGAACCATCCTCACTCTCCATACCCTCAACTATCTTGGAAAGAAAAGGCTTCTGACGCAAAAAGTTACACGCCAATACATTTGCCATCTCGGGATCATACTTTAGTTCCGAGGCAACTGTTCCTAGGACTGCTCCACCAGAGCGAACAGATTGGGGAATGTCAGATACTAATCGTTGTACAGCGGATTGAACAGACTCGGTAGTAATGTTTGTGAGGTAAAGAGCTCGACGAATCCATTTCAAAGCCTTGCCTAGACCCAATCCATTGTCATCATTCTCAACCTGTGCACTGACATAACACATCTGTGAAATAGAACCACCTAGCAACCCAATTCCACTAGAATAGGAAACCGTCTCATCTTGTAGAGAGTTGACGAATTCCTCTTTGCTCAGTTTGATTCCATCCTCGAGCGTTGCTGGGAGTTTGAATAATATCTCCTGCAATATCGGCAAATAGAGCCTTTGTTCTTTGGTCAGTGATGTGGTATCAATCCCAACAGCAGCAAACACAAAGGCGCTATCAATATGAGTCAAGTCAGCATGGAATGGTACCGAGGTCAGGGTTGAATCAATCCTTAATCTTTCAATGATGGCTTCATAATCCTCCGTGGACACGTCGCGGATACTTTCCTTGACAACATCCAAGTCCAGTGAGTCTGAAGAAGGAGACAGATGAGCCGTAAACAAGGGAATAGAAGAAACATTGGCAACATCAGGGATGGGCAAACTGGTGAGCGTCTCATTTGGGATGGATTCTTCATTTTTACTCATGGCTCCGTCAAGCTTGTTTTGTAGACTCTGTAGACCATCCTCTCCTAAGTCATTTGCTTGCTGAAGCTCACGTTCACTTTCTTTTTCCGATATCTCCTTTGACATCACCGCACTAGGCATCCCATAAACAACTGCCATGGGTCTATTATATAGTGAGGGAATCAGTCAAAATGAACAATGATCTTGTGTCAAAAGCAGCACCAATAAATGTGCACCTCACTTACCGTTCCAAGATATACTCCCTCATCAGGCCCTGCCAAAAAGTTGCATCTTTCAACATGGCTTCGTCAACAAAGGGCAGGTAGTCAACATCGGAGTGTAACGCCTCCATCTCATCTTGGGGGGAGTATGATGATCCATTTTCGTTCTTACTTTCGTCGGCACGTGGCCCGTATAGAAAGTTCCGAATAATACCGTCGGTAATTGCACTCGTTGGACGACGCTCACATGCCTCAAGCACACGTCTACGATAACGTCGAATGACAATACGCATCCTCGATAGATCGAACTTGTTGTCAGAGCTACCAGCAGTATCAGGAGTGTCAGTTGTCGCCATCCCAGCTTGCATCGACATCACCTCGTAGAAAAGATCCACGACCTCATTCATCCGATCGACATCTACCTCCTGAAACCAAAGCTGATGGTACCCCTCGGTAAAGACATCATGTGCAGGTCCAATATCAGAACATAATGGGTCATCATTCTCCACAAACACGAGTTGAAGTGGACTTGCTGCCGAATCGGTAAGATAATCCCACATTAATGACAAGTGCATCCATGTCGCGCGAGAGGCGTAGGTTGGTCCACGCCACCCTATGGAAATGGTACCACGGGATTCATCCTCGCTTGGGAAGGAGATAGTCTTTGGTCGTGGTGACTCCACTGTTACGTCATCACTACAAACGGGATGGAACGGTGGATATACCCCCACTCTGCCATCGGCAATCATTGATGGGATGGGTGATGTAATCCACGGTCTGCCGACACGTGTTTTTGTAGTGACAGGGGTGGTCTGTCGACGTTTGAGAATTGATGCCTCAACTTCATCCAAGGCAGTAAAAAAGTCCTCCTTTTGGACATTCCCCGATAATAGTATTAACGCATTGTCCGGTGAATAGTATTCCGAATGATACCTACGAACTTTATCCACAGTTAGACCACGAATGTTGGCAACCTTCCCACCCGTTTCGGCACTATAGCCGCATGGGAGGGAGTCTTTGGGGTAGAGTAGATCCATGACTGCACGATCTACCAAGCTTGATTCATTATTTTCTCTGCCCTAAAATTGATTTTGTTGATTGTCATTGTATGTATATCATTGCCAACAGAGATGATTAACAAACGAGTCGAATGATGAGAGAGAGAGCGAGTTTCCATTGATGAGCAAAGATTGTTTCTCATTGAGAATTGTCAAAAAATCATACACACAACATATTTGTATTCCTCACCTGCATTTCACAATAGACCACGCCTTTATCTTCACCCTTACCATTCACATAATGTATCTCCGTTAGAAAACCACTCTCTGTTAATGTTGGGAATAGGATATGATCAGCATATATCGGCAATAGGTTCATTACACCCTCACTCCCGGCCGTACTTAATGTATAGGCCGTATGATCAGTCGCAGTCCATGCATTGGTCCCATCGGCCATGCACCGATTGGCAAGTTTGTCTAATACGCCCTTATGTGGATAGCTTTGACTTCCTAAGAACACTAAATGTTCGAGACAGTGCGGTAATCCATCGTCCGGATGATGCCACGAGCTTGACGCGGGATTACCACTTTCCGTTGCCAAGATAATGTGCAATGAACATATTGGTTCATCCGTCTTGACAACCAAACCACGGAGTGAGGTGTTGGGCGACCGGTACGATGTTATGGCATCGGCACTTTTATTTTCAGAACCGAGCATTGGAAAGAGAGGCGTTGATGTTACTGCCCAATGCGTGTTACTTTTAGGACCCTGTTGGGTGGTCACGGAAACCGACGTCGTTGCAGCAGTGGCCATCGTCATAGTGGTGAAGTTAGGTGCTTGTTGCGGTGAATAGAATCGGTGATGGATCAGTCGATGTACCAGTTGATGCATCAACGGTACGATATGCGCCACCGTTCGTGATCTTCACTCTTCCTTTCAAATCTTTTTCCTTACAACATACCTAAATAAGTACTATCTCCAAACGATTCGGCGCCAGCAGACCGAGAAACGAGAAAGGTTTAGATAGAGCCGTTGCATTCTGTTGCGGCCGGGGGCCTCAGTGTTAGCATGTCAATCAGTGCATGTTGTGACCTAAGGATGGAGGACATTAATTCGAATACCATGCCGCAGCCACGACATGAGTTACATCGCCTTGCTGAAAAGCTGAGTAGGATGAACGTCGAGATTAAGGAATTAAAACAAGCTGAACTGCCACCGCCAAGAGGACGTTCGCAGGACAAAGAGAATTGCGAATTCATGAAAAGAGATGATGGTACCAACAACAACGTGACAACAACAACATGTCAACGGATGGATATTGAAAACGAGGACATGTTATTGGGGCATGATCACGTTGGGTTTGAGGAGAAAGATTACAACATCGGCGGCGATGGCTATTCCAAGACGAACAAACACCGTGGATTACTAAGTCGAGCATCGAGAAAGATTAAAAAACGATTATCAGCTGTAAGTGCAGCTAGTAGAACGTCGTCGCCCACCTTTATTGGTGCTATCGACACATCGCCGTATCCGTGGCATTCCTTTCTGACAGGTGAAGCAAAACAGAGCACACCCAGCAATAACGGTGCAGATGATTATTGTGACGACAGAGATGATGTAACACGCCACGGAGGAGGAGGAGACGACGAAGATGATGATGAAGATGACAAAATAGAATTGGAAACATTAATGCAACTAAAAAAAGATGCCGAAGAAACATGTATAAATACGACCACAGAACATCTAATGTTTTACCTCAAAGCTAACCCAACAGCAAAGTATCATCAATGGGTTGAGGACATACATCCAGAGAATGCACATATTAGTCGTAACTTACTATCACTGGATGGTGGTGAGGAGGAAGTGATGATGATTATTGATCATCGGTTTTATGTGGAAACATCTGACCATCGTCGAATATGGAATGAAAATTTGTATGCATTCCTTGACCCGATATATTACCCCCAAGGACGAGAGTATGTGCCAGCACGATGTCGTGGTAGACCAATTGATGATGATAGTAGTAATGATGGAGAGGTAATGTACGGTGCGGCAGATGAGGTTCTAACAGCTTTTTTGACTGATAGCAATAACGAGAGTTTTGACAGCTCGAAATAATCGTTTGTTGCTTAATATGTAATTAAGGTAAACTTATGACATTAAAAAATGTACCTGCAAGGTCTTCGACATTATTCCATCCAGTCCGTGTTTATGCTTATGAATCTCAGTCAGGATGTGCCAGAGGATGGATTTTCTCCAATGGGCGGGAGGGCACTTCATTTTCTGGAAGGAGAGTTTTGGACCACCAAGGCAAAGCCCCCTATTTACATTGAATTACCTTGCTATTAATGATGAATGGCCAGTATTGTCAAATTGGTGTGTTAAAGTACATTTTTTAGACTATTAACGCTATTTTAATAGTCTCTCCGGTGGTTGTTAATTGTCACATTGTTCCGAAAGCAGCTGGGATAATATTTCACTCATCACATAGTAATTCACTAGCAAATCCCATGAAATGCAGCTCACAATCAATGGGGTAGGTACGACACCTGTCACCCTCATTCTCGCCATTCCATCACGCCAAATCCATCCTAATATCATCCCCCATCAATTAGTCGCCGGTTGTTGTGTCATTTGTCGATTATTTCATTAAATATAACCCCTCAATCACGTGTATATTGGTACCACATTTGGCAGTTCGACCACTTCTCCGCCTA
>Ga0247834_1006961_pt1 | contig 12344 bp, 11 predicted proteins | sample LaCruzMarch2015__8_FD_187118 | JGI IMG/M metagenome (GOLD analysis project Ga0247834, IMG submission 187118) | Freshwater microbial communities from meromictic Lake La Cruz, Castile-La Mancha, Spain - LaCruzMarch2015_12m | ecosystem: Environmental > Aquatic > Freshwater > Lake | place: Spain... | reverse complement strand
TGGGATATACACAAGAAGATAAGTCTTATATCCCTTTTGCTGATTTAACCAAAGAAACGGTTATCGGCTGGGTAAAAGATTCGCTCGGTCAAGACACAGTAGAAGCAGGTTTAGCAGCGCAGATTGAGGCACAAAAGCACCCTGTAATTGAATCAGGATTGCCTTGGGCAACAGCTTAAAACGGTAAAGACCTGCCGATTCAGGTCTATTTTAGGAGAAAATCATGGGCGAAAAACAAGCGAAACCCATTACGATTGACGGCATTGAATACGATACAAACGACTTTACAGAGGAGCAGGTTATCTTGACAAACCATTGTCTAGACCTTGACCGTAAATTAGCCTCTACGCAGTTTCAAGCGCAACAGCTACAAGTTGGCAAAGATGCGTTTTTGAAGATGCTGAAAGACTCCCTCGAAGCTAAACCAGCAGAATAATATGAAAACAACCGTACAAGCTAGAACTCTTGAAAGTGGACTGATTGAGCCGCACCACGAAATAGAAGTGGTGTGTTCGGCTTGTGGTTACGACTTGGATGAAGCCGAGCTGCAAGCCGATGTCTGCTCAGACTGTAACGCCCCCTTAAACCTTAAACAACACATTTCCATCCATGCGACAACTGTTCCTGCCGCTGGTGGCGGAGTAATGTAAGGTGAAGTTCTATGTCCGACCCGTTAGGTCTTACCGATGGAGTAAAGGGGCTTAGTTCTGGGCTGGACTCTGCTCGTGAAGCGGGTAAGACTGTCAGTAAACAGATTGAGAACATACAAAAAGACGGTCTGGAAGTAGCCCAGAATAAAGCGCAAGAGCGCATACGGGCAAGACGGGAAGCAGAGTTTAAGAAGCAAAGAGCGTTAATAAAGGCTCTAGAGCAGTGGCAGCACAAGAAACAAATCTCCGATGAGGAGGCTAAGTTAAAGATTGAGTTTGTAAAGAAGTACGGTGCTAAAGAATGGGATGCTCTACTTAAGATTAAGTTGGACATTGAGAACATGGAACGCAAAGATAATGAAGAGTTCCAGCATGATTTGAAGGCAGTAAGGCGGGTGCAGTTTTATTGTTTTGTAGCGGCACTGATTGTGACGTTGTGGCTAAAGTTTATTTTAGGAGCTTTTTAATGTTTCCATTAAGCGCATTACTCGACATTGGTGGCAAGATACTAGACAAGGTATTCCCAGACCCAGCGCAGGCTGAACAGGCTAAGTTAAAACTGCTGGAGATGCAGCAAAACGGTGAGCTGGCTAAGATTAACGCCGATGCTGCAGAGCAGCACGAGCTGACTGCAAGGCTTCAAGCCGACATGAATAGCGACAGCTGGCTATCTAAGAACATCCGTCCAATGACTCTAATTTTTATTCTCGGCGGCTACTTTGTATTTGCCATGATGTCGGCATTTGATCTAGATACCAATAAAGCCTACGTAGAACTGCTCGGGCAGTGGGGTATGCTGATTATGAGCTTTTACTTTGGCGGTCGTACGCTGGAGAAGATTATGGACATGAGATCTAAGGACAAAGATGCAAAGTAATTTTGAAACTTGTTTAAAACTCATGTTAGAGCATGAGGGTGGTTATGTGAACCACAAACTTGATCCAGGCGGACGAACTAACCACGGCGTAACCCAGCGAGTCTGGGAAGAGTGGGTCGGTCATGAAGTCGATGAAAAGCAGATGCGGGCTTTGACTCACGAGATGGTAGCGCCGTTATACAAGAGGAAATACTGGGATGCTGTTAGAGCTGATGATCTTGTGGCTGGTGTTGATTATTGTGTTTTCGATGTCGCTGTTAATTCGGGACCTGGACGGGCTATTAAGTTTTTGCAGTCTAGTGTCGGGGTTACTGCTGATGGTGGTTTTGGTCCTGCTACTCTGGCTGCCGTAACAAAAGAAGACCCAACCCGCCTGATAGAGATGTATTGCGCTAAACGGCTAGAGTTCTTACAATCACTTAAGACCTTCGAAACGTTCGGTAAAGGCTGGTCGAGGCGTGTTGCAGAAGTAAAAGACAAAGCACTTAAAATGTTAGGGTAAACCCTGTGCCACTCCAAAAATTACAGTTCAAACCAGGCTTAAATCGTGATCAAACGAATTATAGTAACGAAGGCGGGTGGTTTGAGTGCGACAAGATTCGTTTCCGTTCTGGCTATCCTCAGAAAATAGGTGGCTGGCTGCGTTATGGAATGTTCACCGTAGTCGGTGTTTGCCGTCAGGTATTTAACTGGATTACTACAGCTTCAGACAATTATTTGGCTTTAGGCACCAGCAAAAAACTATACATAGAGGCTGGTGAGATTCTTAATGACATCACGCCAATAAGACAGACATTTACAACTACCGCTACGGATAACTGTTTTACTACAGTCAATGGCTCAAAAACCGTTACAGTTGCTATCAGCACACATGGTGCAATAGACGGAGACTATGTAACCTTTTCTGGCGTGGTCGGTTCAATAGGCGGAATACCAGAAGCCGAGTTTAATGCCGAATTTATCATCGCTTATGTAGACGTTAACTCCTTTAGGATAACCACCACAACCGCAGCTACGAGTGGGGCAACGGGCGGTGGAACGACAATTACAGCAAGTTTTCAGATTAACGTAGGAAACGACAACTCTGTGTACGGATACGGCTGGGGTGCTGGTTCTTGGAATACTGGAGCTTGGGGTGCTGGAGCAGCTGTTCCAGTCTTTATTCAACAGAGAGACTGGTTTATACAAAACTTCGATAATGATATGGTGGCTAATATCCGTAATGGCTCTATCTATTACTGGGAATACGCAAACGGTCCAGGGGTGCGGGCTGAACTACTGTCTCAAACTACCATTAATGGAGTAGCACCAGCCGATGTACCGACCCTAGCAATGCAGGTCTTAGTATCCCAAAACGATAAACACCTTATTTGTTTTGGCGCTCAACCATTTGGTGGTTCTCCGACTGACTTTGACCCCCTTCTTATCCGCTGGGCTACCCAAGACCAACCTAATGTCTGGACACCGCAAGTCACAAATTCGGCAGGGTTCTTGCGGGTTTCCCGTGGTTCTGCCATTGTTGCTGCAATATCGACTCGGCAAGAGATCCTTGTATTTACTGAGGGTACGCTTAACTCCCTCCAGTTCGTAGGCACAACCGATGTATTTAATTTGAATGAACTATCGGACAATATCTCAATTCTTAGCCCTCGGTCAGTCGTCACGGTGAACAACACGGCGTATTGGTTTGGGCATGACAAATTCTATGCCTATGGCGGAAGAGTAGAAACTCTCCCATGTACGATCCGAAACTACATTTTTGAAAACCTAAACTACAGCCAAGCTGACCAGATTATCTCTGGAACTAATGAAGGTTGGAACGAGATTTGGTGGTTCTACCCAACGGCAGACAGTCAGGTTAACAATGCCTATGTTATTTACAACCATCTAGAACGAATTTGGTATTACGGCACGATAGACCGCACTGCGTGGTCGGACTCCTCACTTCGGGAATACCCTCAAGCCATAACAACAACCTATGTTACGGGGTCTATATCCTATACCACTTTTACGGTAACTGAAATTTCTGCTGGAGTGTTGCAGGTAGGAAGCGTTATATCAGGCACAGGAATAGCCACGGGAACCGTTATAACCGCCTTTGGGACTGGAAGTGGCGGGATCGGTACTTATACCGTCAACATAGCACAAAGCGTTGTATCGACCGCTATTACGGCTAATAGTGTTATTTATAACCATGAGCAGGGTCTTAATGACGATACTTCGCCTATGACGGCATACATTGCGTCTTCAGACTTTGACCTTGTAGACGGCGATCAGTTTATTCTTACAAAGAGGATCATTCCTGACGTTAATTTCCAAGGGTCTACAGCCACTGATCCTGAAGTCACTATGTTTATTAAGCCAAGGAACTTTCCAGGCAATGCTTACTCCAATGTCGAGTCTGGCGCAGTCATTGAGACATCCGTTGATATATATACCGATCAGGTATTTATGCGGGCTAGAGCACGTCAGATGGCAATTGAGATTGAATCCGCCGATTTGGGGGTGCAGTGGCAGTTGGGTAGTCCAAGACTTGACGGTAGACCAGACGGAAAACGCTAATGGGAATGCAAAAGTTTCGGGCACCAGCTTTGCCGTTGGCTACGCCTGAGTACAACGAACAGCAGTTAGCCCAGTTAATCGGTGTTTTAAGGCTGTATTTTACCCAGTTAGACTCAAATGCCGCTTTACAAGTAGACGGAATTCGGCTATTAAATTTACCAACATCAGGGTACAATTTACCAAATGGTACTGTATTTCAGGTCGGGGAAGACTTAAAGATTGTCGTACCCAACGTTTCTTATTTATTTGGAGTATCTGCCACAGCTAATGTGGGGACAGTAACGGTAACAATTTTATGACACCATCAGAGATTATTTTACAAGACCAATACAGCCAAGCAGATGACCCAAAGAAGGTTCTGATGGGAATTAATCGCATTATTAAAGCTGGGAATGGGGTGCTATTACAGAAAAATAACTCGGTACTTTTCTTAATCCGTCTAGGAGAAGGGGACGTAGAATTGCACTTGTATACCGTAGACCCCCCCCAGTCTCTGGCTTCTGCTGTCCAATACTTTATCAAAAAGATTCAAGATTCTGACTTAAAAAAAGTTTATTTTATTAAGCCTAAAAGCGGAGAACAGATTGTCAGAATGCTTAAAACATACGGTGTAAACATTCAAAAGTCTGACCGCAAAGAATACTCTTTTATGGCTAAAGTATGAGATATAACCTAGAATCCACCCTTCCTATTCACGCCTTTCAACCTTTAGGTGGTAGACATAACCCGTTTAAACAGCGAATGACCTTAGAGGGCGGCGGCGGTTTTGTTAGTGCTATTACAGATCCTATATCTTCCGTTCTTGGAACAGACGGTGGTGGCGGTGGAGTTTCAGGTGCTTTAGCAGCTGTAGATAAAGCTGTTGGAGATACAATACCTGGCGGCTGGGGAACGGTTGCTGCTGTTGCTGTTCCTTTCTTGGCTCCTCAAGCAATGATGGGTTCTTTAGCTACTACTTTAGGTAGCGAGGCTGCTGCGGCTGCTGCTTTGGCTGCTGGAACCAGTGCAACTACTGGAGCAATTAGAGGTGACAGTCTAGAAGATATTTTAAAAAATGCAGCCTTATCTGGAGCCACATCTTATGGTTTAAACAGTTTGTTTGATGGTTCTGAGATAGCCAGAGATTTTGATTACGTTCCAGAAGAAGCTATAAGAGACTTTGATTACGTCCCTGATGTTCCAAGAGATTTTGATTACGTTCCAGATGCGCCACCTGTTAGAGATTTTGATACAACAGACATACCGTCTAGTGACGTACCGTCTCGTGATTTTGACACAACACCTGTACCCAGAGATTTTGATTATGTGCCAAACACATCCCCAGAAGTTATTGCAGCGTCTCCAGCCCCTTCTCCAGTTTCTTTAGAAGAAGAGCTTAGAAGAATGTATGAGGCAAACATTAATGATTTAGGTGCTGGTACAGATCCTTATGGGGCAGCAAATGAACTTCCCAGTAATAATGAATTAGTAAAAGATCCATTTAGTAATCCAACTACAAATTTTTTAGAAAATCCTAAAGATTATTTGGTCGATAAATCTCTTCAACTGCGGATGGATGCAGATGATGCAGTTAATTATCTTAGAAATGCCTCATTAAAACAAATGGGTTCTGATCTTTATAGTTTTGCAGGAAGAAATTTACCTGAAATTGGTTTAGGTGCATTAGCTTTATCTAGTATGGGCGGCAAACAATCACAACCTCAAGATCAGCCCTCTATGGCTGATTCACGTTACACAGGTGGCTATGGATCATCTGGAGGTGTTTCTGACCCTTATCTATTAAGAAATAAAGTTAATGCATCAAATATATACAACTACCGCAATCCAAATACCTCTCGATATGCTGAAGGAGGAGAAGTAAAACATTTTGCTTTGGGTGGTCTTTCCAATGCGTTTACACGATTTACTCAGCCTATTGAAAAAGCTATTGTTCAACCTGTAGGGCAGGCTCTTCCTTTCTTAAAAGACGTAGCTCCCTATGCTGGAATCTTAGCTGCCCCGTTTATTGCTAACCCTGCTATGGCGGTTGGAGTAGGATCCTTGTCTTCAGGCTTTGGGCGACCAGGCAGTGGGTTTGATATGAAACGTGCATTGATGGGTGGTATAGCCGCCTATGGTGCATCTACCCTTGGTGCTGGAGTAGAGGCTGCTGGAACTACTCCAATAGCTAGAGATTTTGATACGGTTGAACCTTTGAACGAAGTTGTATCTAAACCATTTTTTAGAGATACCGATGCAATGCAACGTGGTGTTGGTAACTTACTTGGTTCTGATTCTGATGCTGCCACTAAAGCATTTGGTACAAAAGCAAGTATATTTAAATCAGGCGTTCCTTTGGTTATGGGAACATCTGGAATGATGGCTATAGATGAAGCCAGTAAGATGCGAGAAGAGGCAGAGCGTTATGCTGGAGCAGGAAGACAGTCTCAAGCAGATATGTTAGCTAGAATAGCTAAAGGCAAAAAACGGGCAGAAGACGCTGTAAGGGAAAACCCTTATATGTATGCTATGGGTGGTTCAGTAGACGATGAATTAGGTGGAGACTACTCTGCTATGAACATGGATCAGGGTAATATGCAAAAAGGTCTATTTGGTCTTGGTTATGCGGCTGGCGGCACTCCTCGATTTTTATCAGGTGGTGGCGATGGAATGTCAGATTCAATTAAAGCCAATATAGAAGGAACACAAGAGGCTAGATTAGCAGATGGAGAGTTTGTCATACCAGCCGATGTAGTCTCTCACCTTGGAAATGGATCTTCCAAGGCAGGGGCAAAACAGTTATATTCTATGATGGATAGGGTTAGAAAAGCCCGTACAGGCAATGAAAAGCAAGGTCGTCAGATTAAACCCAATAAACTGATGCCTGCTTAAAGGATAAATTATGGCTCGAACTACTACAGTTACAACAGGTCAACAATCAATTCCAGCGGAGTTAATGCCGTATTTTACTGGCGTTGATCAAGAATACGGAATCCTACCTAAAGCACAGGAAATATTTGCTAGAGACTACGGCACTGCTTATGGTAATGCTTTAGCTAAACAGGGCTTAGAAGGCGCTGGACGTATTGCTGGGCTATCCGATTATGAAGAAGAAGCAGTAGATCAAATCTCTAAGATGGATCGTCCAGAACAGTTTAAATCTGGCTATGGAGCGTACGCTCAAGGATTAGGTTCGTTAGGTCAAGCATCTAACGCATTCGGTAACATAGGTCAAGTTGGCGCACCAAGTCTGTCTCAGTTCCAAATGCAAGGCCCGCAAAGCGTTGGCGCACCGAATATTAATTATTACCAAGCGTCAGCGCCCAGCAATGTATCTGCTCAAAACTTAAATACGTTTCAAATGGCTGGCCCACAGCAATTTACTGGCGAAAACGTCAGTCAGTATATGTCTCCATATGCCCAACAGGTAATGGATGTACAAAAACAAGAAGCTTTAAGGGACTTTGGTAAAGGCTTAACTGCTCAAAATTTAGGCGCAGCCCGTCAAGGAACTTATGGTGGCGCAAGAAACATCCTAGCCAATACAGAGGCACAACGTAACCTGCAAACTCAACTAGGCGGTATTCAGGCTACTGGGTTACAAAATGCATTTCAGAATGCACAGCAACAATTCAACACATCTCAAGCGCAACAACAAGCGGCTCAACAGGCTAATTTACAGGCTGCAATAGGAACCCAACAGTTCGGTGCTGGTCAAAACCTACAGGCACAACAGTTAAATCAAGCTGCGCAACAAGGTACTAGCCTAGCAAACTTACAAGCTATGCTTGGAACGCAACAATTAGGTGCTGGTCAAAGTCTTCAGGCTCAATTAGCCAACCAAGCGGCTCAACAAGCAACTGGACAAACCAACCTTCAGGCATTGTTGGGAGTTCAGCAGTTGGGTGCTGGAAAAAGCTTAGAGGCACAACGAGCAAATCAGGCTGCACAACTGCAAGCCGCTCAAGGGTATGGTCAATTGGGTCAAATGTATGGTGCTTTGGGTCAAGGACTGGGTCAGCAAGGAGCGTTACAACAGCAGACAGACTTAGCTCGAGCTACTGCTCTTGGAGCGTTTGGCGGTACAGAACGCAGTGTTGCACAGCAGCAATTAGATGCTCAGTATCAAGACCAAATGAGAGCGTTAAGTTTCCCAGAGCAACAGTTAGGTTCTTTTTCCAACATCCTTCGTGGTGTTCCTTTGGGCGACACAATAGGTACTCAAACCATGACCACTCCTCCGCCAAGCTTTGCTAGTCAGTTAGCTGGTCTTGGGCTTGGAGGTCTTTCTCTATTTAACATGATGGGTAAACAATGAGTATCTTATCTGCCATCCGTCAGCAGTCTGGTTCAATCGATGATCTAGCCAAATTGCCACAAGCCATGATTATGCAGATGGCTCAACGCAAACAAATTTCTACTGAAATGGTAGCCCCTATCCTTGCCCGCAAAGCAGAAATGATTGACGCTGCCGCTAAATCTAAAGCAATGCAAGGCGGTGTACCACAGACATCTGTAATGGAACAGATTATTGCTCAAAACTCTGCGGCAGAACAACCGCAGCAAATGCCAGCAATGGAAAACTCAGGGGTAGCCCAGCTTCCAGTACCAGAACGGGAATATGCAGGCGGTGGCATTGTGGCTTTTGCCAAAGGTAGCATGATTGATTTAGACGATGATGAAATAGACGCATCTGATGACTATTCCAAAGCTGCCGCAATGGTGCAGAGAGCCAACGCAATGCCAGTTGGAATGCCTGCTGCAAAACCATCTATTTTTCCAAAAAGCTATGAAGCCACTTTAGCTGAAAAAGGTCAGACACCTGCCTCTATCCGCCAAATGGCAATTGATGCACCTAAAAAAGGTGATTATGTAATGCCACCGCTAGACGTGCCTAAGCGTGGTGGTCACAAATATGAAGACATGGTTATCAAAGAAGCACAGCGTATTGGTCTTGACCCTAGCATTGCTGTTCATGCACTCTACAAAGAAACAGGCAATTTAAAAAACCCTGAGACTGCTAAGTCCAGTGCTGGTGCTATAGGTGTTATGCAGTTAATGCCTAAAACCGCTAAAGAACTTGGTGTTGATCCCCTTGTCCCAGAAGATAATGTTCGTGGTGGGGTGATGTATCTTAAGAAAATGTATGACAAATACCAAGATCCTACCCTTGCTTTAGCTGCTTACAATGCTGGTCCTGGTCGCTTAGATAAGGCTATAAAGAGCGGTCAAGGCATTATGGGGCTGTCACGGGAAACGCAAAACTACGTGCGTATGGCTAGTGGCGGGGAAGTGAAACATTTTATTAAAGGTGATTTAGTAATGGGTGATTATGGTGAGGCTAGAAGGGCTTCACTTCCTTCTGGATCAACTGTAGTTGACGATTTTGGCAATGTAGTAGAAAAAAACGGTAAAAAAATAAAACCACCTATAAAACCATCTATGTACAGCAGGGTTTTACGTAAAGTGCCTTATTTAGGTGCTGCTTTAACAGCCGCTGAAGGAATACAGGCTCTTGTAGACAGTGATACGGGTACTGCTTCTGAGTTTTTAGACCCAATAGCAGCTATGCAGGGTACTCAAGGTGGATATGAAAGACCTATAAAAAAAGATGTTTATGCTGAAATGAAAGAAGATATTAGAGCAGAAAATGCACCAAAACCAAAACCTTCTGTTACAGCTAACAACATTTCTAGAGACTTTGATACTACCTCTGAAGGAATCCCTTCAGCACCAGTTTTAGCAACCCCAGCTGTAGCTCCAAAAACTGCCTTTGAAATGTTTATGGAACAAAATGATTTGGACAGGGCAGCGCTTGGAAAACAACGCTCAGAAGATCGCAATATGGCTTTACTTGCGGCTGGTCTTGGAATGTTAGGCGGTGAGTCTCCTTATGCATTTACTAATATTGGTAAGGGTGGATTGTCTGGTGTTTCTTATCTATCTGAAGCTAATAAACAACGTGCCGCAGAAAAAGCTGCATTAGACAAAAACCGAGTTGCTGCAATGCACTATGGAAATGTAGGCAAATACTATGAAGGTCAAACTTTAAGTAAAGAAGAAAGAGCAGAACTTCAAAGACAAAAATTAATAGAAGATAAAATAAAATCTGCTAAAGATGATTATAGACAATTTGAAGAAATGCTTGGAAAAAGATTTAAAGATCAATATCCAATGGCGTCTATGAATCTTGATGATCCAAAAAATAGAAAAATATATAATGATTTTATGGCTCAATATGAACCAATACTAGAGAATTTAAGAAAAACTTCTGGATATACTACTTTGCCCCCAATGGGAAACACTAGTTCATTAGCCCAGCAAGCTGCTGCTGAAAAAGCTAAAAGAGAAGCCAATAAATAAAAATGGATCTTTCTAAATTTTCAGATGCTGATTTAAACGCACTGGAGTCTGGTGATTTAACTAAGTTATCAGATAAAGGTTTAAATTACATTATCCAACAAGAAAAAATTGAGAAAGAACTTGCCGCAGTAAAACCTGATACTGGCTTTACTGGAGCTTTTTCCGCAGGTAAAGAACGTTTAAAGGGCGATGTAGCTCTTTTGGCTGGCAAAACTGGGATAATGAGCCTAGAAGATGCTGAGCGTTATAAACGGGAAAAAGACATCTTAGCCGAAAAGATGTTTAAACCAACCGAAGAGGGTTGGTCTCAAGCTCCATTACTAAAGTTTAGAGAAACACTAGGCGGTTCTCTTCCCTATATGGCAGCTCCCCTAGCTGCTGGTGTGGGAGCTAAAGTCCTTGGTGTTGGTGCAGGTGTTGGTCTTGCTGGCGCTGGACTTGCCTCTCTAGGGCAGTTCACTGGATCTAACCTTTCCCGCCAGATGGAAACAGGTAAAAGTTTAGAAGAAGCCAGCCTTGGTAAAGCTGCTGCTGCGGCTGTTCCACAGACGGCTTTAGACGTTGTTTCCCTACGAATGATCCCATCGATTGGTAGGCTGTTTGGTGCTGCTGGTAAAGAAGTCACTCCAGAACTAGCCAAGAAGATTGCCGAACAAGGAATGCTTAGAACCACTGCCGCTTATGGTGCTGGTTCAGCCAAACTAGCTGGTGTTGAAGGTGCTACCGAGGTTGGACAACAGTTCCTAGAGCGTCTACAGGCTGGTTTAAACATCTCAGACGAGCAAGCCAGAGACGAATACTTTGATAGTTTCATTGGCGGTGCAGTCCTTGGAGGTACATTAGCCGTGCCTGGCACTTACTTAGAGCGTGGGGCTACTGTCAGTAAGGGCAAGCAGATGGAGCAGGAGCAGAAACGGCAGGATGCTATTGACCGTCAAAGAGCAGAACAGGAAGCCCAAAAACAAGCCGAATTAGAAAAACTTCAACAAATAGATCAAACCAAACAAAATTTAGGCGTTCCTGAGACCCTAGCCCTACCCGCCCCAGACAAGAAGTACGTAGAGCCGTCTGAGGACGATCCTTTATTCAATCCTTTGGGTCGATTCCAAACCACTGATCTTAGTGCTAAGGAAATTACAGAGATCAACCAACGCAGACAGGCGATGGGTAAACCCCGTATTGGCAAGACTTTCTCTATTGAAGACTTGGCTGATGTCTTTACCCCAGAAGAGAGTAAGACCGCAGAGGGCGTTTTGGGACGCTTAGTAGCCTCTAGGACAGGTTTTCAGGCAGGAGATGACATACCGCCTACAACTTTAAATTTAATTGCTCAGGAACGTGGTATTTCTATCAATACCCAAGGTTTTAGAGACTTTCTAGAAAGAACTACTGGAACTAATAATTTGGAGGATATGTCTCCTCCCCAACGGTTGGCGGTTAAACAGGCTTTAGGTAAAATTCCTGTTGGATCGGAATCTCAGGTTCTACAACCTGGCATTACAACGGTTAAACACTACACCCCTGAGCAGTACAACAAAACTCTAAACGGGGTAAATAAAGAGTTTACCGAAATGGGCGATAAGCCAAATGGCAGGGAAAGCGTACTCAAACAGATTGAGAAATATAGCGGTTTAACCAGACGGAAAGACCAGCAACGTCTTTTAGATCAAGCCATCCTTAGCGGTGACTTGGAGCGTGTCATTGAGGTTCGGAACGTCAATGGTGTAGAAAAGAACGTAGAGATAATCCAGAAACCCACTCCAAGGAAAGAATTGCCTGGCGGCATGGACATCCGTAAAGAGACATTTAAACAGGGAGAGACCCCTGATTTTTATGAAATTCGTTATGGCAATCAACCCATTGAGGATGTTAAACCAGAAACTGCCGAAGAGGCAGAGAGGGAACTGGCTATA
>Ga0247834_1006951_pt1 | contig 12351 bp, 13 predicted proteins | sample LaCruzMarch2015__8_FD_187118 | JGI IMG/M metagenome (GOLD analysis project Ga0247834, IMG submission 187118) | Freshwater microbial communities from meromictic Lake La Cruz, Castile-La Mancha, Spain - LaCruzMarch2015_12m | ecosystem: Environmental > Aquatic > Freshwater > Lake | place: Spain... | reverse complement strand
CACCGATACACTGCCACCTGCCAATGACCAGTATGTTGTTGTTCTGTTGTAATGATAAAATTTACTGTTTACCGTATCAAGAATGATGTACGCACTTGTATCGCTGAATGGCGTAATAACATTGGTATCATTTGCCACGCCTCGATACACCAGCCCGTCGGCAGTTGTTTGTTTGCCAAGAGTCACCTTGTTTTTAATGGGTGAATTATATTGTGCATTCAAACAACTTGCAATAAAAATAAATAAAAATAAACTTATAATTCTATTCATTGTTTAATCTTTTTAATCTTTTGTATTTTGCCTTCAAAAACATGTGAACCAACTCTAAACTGGAAAAACTCATCTGATTTCTCTGTGCTTTCGGTTAATAAACCCATTTCTTTAATTGTGGATTTAACTGTTTCTTTGACAATTTTTTTAATATATTCAGCATCTATTTTTGGTGCATTTGATTGTTGTTGTTCAATCATAGTTTGTTTTGGTTTATTACCCATTAATTGAGATGCCTTTTCAATCATGCTATCAGATAAAATATTTCTTGAACTTTGTGGTGTAGGTTGTGCAATTGGGTGTTCAATCATAATTCTCTTTATCTCATCTGGAAGCCTTGATTTCTTAATTGCCTCTGTTGATGGTGTTTCTGGTGTTCTCATTGGTATAACAGGTGCTGTCATTTCATTTTCTGCCAGAATATCATCTGGTATATTATACCTTGCATTTGGGATATTCATCTCCATACCTTCCATTAGTGGCATAGGCGATGCATTTCCCCTACCCATTTTATTATGCACATCCATTATTGCTTTGGATTTTGCCAATTTTTGCATTAAATCATTTTCCATTTTATTATGTGTTTTGTTCAAATTCTGCTTTAACAATGCATATGCCTCCAGCAAATGTTTTATCTCCAGTAAAATTAAACCCTTCTCTTGGATTTGTAAATACTTCCCCTGTTGGATTTAAGGACATTATTTTATCCAATCTAAATATCCTCCAACCTGGTAATATTTGTTTTCCCAAATAACCTGTATGTGATGCACCTTCAACATCATAAGCCCTAACTGCCTTGTTCCCACGTTTTGTTGTCCCAAGACAAACAGGTTCAATCAATCTCAATCCTTTTCCCCCAGGTTCATCCCCATCATAATAAATGACACAGACTTGTTTCCCCCTTATGGCAGAAGCAATGGATTCAATGGATGCAATTTCTGTTAATAAAGATTTTAATGTTGTTGTTAATTTCATTATTTAAAATCTGGATATTGGTTGGTTGCTTTCCATTTGTTTATTTTTAATCCATTCTTCCTTTCAACAACATCTTGCTTTGTTCCAATGGTTGGACTAACTGTATCAAGGAAAACACCATTCCCTCTACCTTTAGCATCCCCATCACCAAGTGCATTTGGGTTTGTTTGTGAATATTCAAATCCTGTATCCTTATATTCATTTTTTGGCAACAACTTTGCCCTTTGCTCTTCAGCATATTTGGTTAAATTATTGTCAATGTTTTGGCTTAAATCAATTGATGTTTCAACTCCCATAATCTTAATATTTTATTAACATTTTTATTTTATTTATTTCTTCAGTTATTTTTGGAATGGATGTGGCATGTCTTTCTGATGTTTTTTTATGTGTTTGTGATGGTCTAACATTTGTATCATCTTTTTCATGGTCACCAATGAATTGGTTTGTTTCACCAGCATTTGCTCTATTGGTTTTGGTCATTTTTATATTTGCTCTCATTTGGTTTAATGTTTGGTCAACCCAATATTTCATTTTAAGTCCTCCATTCAAAATAAATTCTGAATCCTTATAATCACCCTTATAATTATCAAAATAACCCTTAATCCTTTTCATCTGTGTATAGGTTATGGTATTTTTCATTTGCAACTCCTTATTCCTCTTATACCCCTGACTATCTTGTGGTATTATACCAACTGAATTCATACACATTGTTAAATGTTGCTTCATCTCATCTGGAAATGGAATGGGTTTGCCATATAATTCACTATTCACTTTTTAACATTTTAATTAAATCATTTAATGATAATCCATTCTTTTCTGCTTGTGTTTTCAACATTTTGATGTTTTTTTGAATAATTGGATTAACATCCTTTGTTATTTGAATGTCATTATCACCCCCCTTATTCACAAGCAAATCTTCCACCATCTTTAATAAATTCCCCTTATTTAATTCAGATAAGGTCATCTTATCAATTGACCCCTTCTTTTTCTTTTTTGTGGATTTTCCATATGGATCCTTACCAAATTGCTTTGTTCTTTCCTTTGCCTCATCAGGTTCAACACCAAGTTTATCCACCATATATTTATATGTTTTTTTCCCATCCATATTCTTTGTTTCCTCATATCCAAATGCTCCAGATAAATCAACTTCAGATATTTCATCATCAACACTCTCACCATAATATGTTCTATAACCACGTGTAACTGGGTCATTTGTTTGCCTTGTTGCTGGTACAATCTGGTCTAATGTTCTGTGTGTATGTTGGGGGTTATCAAGAATTGGAACTTTTGATGTTAACATTGAACCATCATCTCCAACCAACTCCTCAAGTTCTTTTTTCAACTTCTTTTTTGTTGTTGGTTTCTTTCCCTTAACCATTTTATTTAAATGATTTTTTACTTTTTTAATATTTTTTTTATCAAAATGAAAAACCTCATCATTATCCCTTGCTTCAGATAATGTGTTGCTTATTGAGAAATATAATGAATATTTGTCAGTCTTTTCTCTAATTAAAAAATAATAAGGTGAATTAAAATATTCTTCGTTAATATTTATCATTTGACTTTTTATCATAAATATCGGTTAAATACTATTTATTATAATAATAATATAAATGAGTTATCAAAATATTAATCAATATAATTTCAATAAGATTGGTTTTAGACCTGTAAATGAGATTATTGATATAACTTTGGCATCAGATGAGTTGAATTATGACGCAGAAACTGTCTTTTCAACAAAACTAATTGCCGAAGATGATGGTAATAGAATGCCATTCAATTTTGATTTTGATTATTCTGGTAATTCAATTGGATATTCATCAACAGATGTAATTGTTTCAAAAAATTATTATAATCCAAATAACGAAAATTTATTAAGCAATCAAAGAATATATTCATTATGCGATGTTGGGTTAACTGGTATTGATAATGGTTTAACACAATCCATCACAGGTGAAACGCTTGAATTCAATACAGGATTATATACAATTAGCGCTGACACATATAATAATCTTAAATTTGATAGAAGATTAAAATTACACCCCATAACAGGGTTTACAACAAATGCAAATAGATTATACAATGATAATAGTTATTCTTATAATCTATCATCAGGAACAACATCAAGTGGCAAATATTCATCATTAAATGGATCATTTTATCAAGGATTTTATAGATTATTTGGTTATGATTATGAGATATTCCCAGAAAGAGTTGATCTTGGATGGACAGCAGAATTTTTAATTAAATATAGATGGACAGGTGATACAAATGGTCTGAATATTAGATACCCTGAAAATAAGGGAACATTCTTCTATCTTGGGGCAAGGGCTGAAAATAAGTTTTATCATTTTGCGGATGGTCATCCAATATCATATAGCGCTTACACAAGGCCAACATCAGGACTTACCTGTTGGAATACTTGCAATTGTGACATAAATTATTCAGCATCCACCTATTCAGCATCAACTTGCAATAAAGTATATCCAATCACAGGAATAACAAATCCAGATAAAGATGTCTTATTCACCGAACCAAATCCATTATATGATTCTGTTTCAAATGCCTTATCAATACAATTAAGTGGTAATTCTGGTAATCCAATTGTTTGCGTAAAAACATTTACGCTAACCGGAACTTGTGAAACATCAGGCGCAACAGTTAATCAATGGTGTTCAACAAAAGGCATATTTGACCAATTCAAAAATACAGATTTTATCCAAAAGGAAAATTGGGTTCAAATTGATGCTGTATTTGTGAGAGATAGATTAATTGAAAATTGTGATTTAAAAGAATTTGGAGGTCTTGGATTATTAATTGATAAACAATTTACAGCAAGTACAGCAAATAGAAGCGTTGAATTAATATTGCCAAAAACAAGCGGATATACAAACGCTTCCATTGAAGTGGTTAATTTCAAACCATCTTGGATTAATACAAAAGAATATAGAACAGGAAATTTAAGAATTTATATAAATGGAAAAATATTCTTCATTGTTGATGACTTTGAAGAAATTATACCAAGACCATTAAATACCCTTAAAGAAAGACAAATTGGCGTTCCATTCAATATCTCCATTGGTGGGGGAACACAGGGGTTAAAGGATTCTTTGACATTATCATCTTGTACAAGCAATATGTTAATACAAGACCCAGAATTATCAACAACAAATATATTGAACAACACCTCATATTCCGGATTAACCACAAACATAATTCTTGAAAAAGAGTTTGGTGGTAGTTTGGTAGGGGATTTGAGTGCATTTAGAATGTATGTTGAACCATTAAATGCTGGGCAAATACGACATAATTTCAAAATATTAAAAACAAGATACAGTTTAGTTGATTTGTTTTAAAATGTATTATTTATTTTATATGATTATAAACTATATATTTAACATAAAGTAAATAATATGAGCAAAATATTCGTTCAGATTGCATCTTATAGGGATTATTTATTGGAATCAACCATAGAGGATATGATTTCAAATTATTAAAATATTTAATATATGAAAAAAGCAAAAAAGATTTTAATTCACTTACCAGCATATAGAGAACCAGAATTAATTCCAACAATAAAAAATGCATTAGAGAATGCAGACAAACCAAAAAATTTAGTTTTTGGCATTTGTAGGCAATATCATCCAGATGATCAATTTGATAATTTGGATGAATTTAGAAAAGACAAAAGATTCAAAATCTATGATATGCTTTACACAGAAGCAAAAGGTTTACCTTATGCTAGAGCAATTATAAATGAAAAATTATTAACAGATGAAGATTTTGTATTACAATTAGATGCTCACCATAGATTTACAAAAGGATGGGATACCACATTATTAACTTGGTATGCTGACTTGGTTAAGGAAGGTTACAACCCATTAATTTGCGGATATTTACCATATTATGATCCATTCAATGACCCAGAAAAGAGGGTTATGGAACCTTGGTTATCCGAGGCTGCAAGTTTTTATCCACATGGAACAATTTTCATTAGACCAACTAGTGTTCCAAATTGGCAAAGTTTAACAAAACCTTATCCTGCTAGATTCCTTAGTGGACATTTTGCATTTGGACCAAACAAATGGGCAAAAGATGTTAAACATGACCCAGATATATATTTTAGTGGTGAAGAAATAAATTTAACAGTCCGTAGTTTCACACATGGGTATGATTTATTTCATCCACATAGAGTTGTTATTTGGCATGCAACAATGAGAGAAGAGAGGAGTGGTAAACTTGTTTGGGATGACCAAAGCAAACGTGGTGATAATATGTGGTGGAAGCAACAAGATATTGGCCGCTCAAAGATAAGACAATTATTAAGAACAGAAGATAATGGTTTTGATTTAACAGGATATGATTTAGGAACTATTAGAACTCTTAGGGATTATGAAAAATATGCTGGAATACATTTTAAAAAGAAATCATTTCAAAAATACACAAAAGAAAATAGATTCCCACCAAATCCAGTTATTGAAGATGAAAAAGAGTGGGAAGATTCATTTATGTATTCATTTTATCATTTGGTTAATATTGATAGAAACCAACTTCCAGGAAATGATTATAAAAGTATTCTAGTAGCATTTGATGATGAAAATGGTATTAGTATTGATAGTAAATATATTGATGATTATAGACTTACTGAATTCATTAGAAATGGGACACCTATTCATTATGAGGAGATGTTTATGACAGATAAAAATCCAAGCCGTGTTGTATTCTGGGGACTAAGTGAAGAGAGGGGTTGGGCTGAAAGAGTAGAAATAAATTTATAAATAAATACATATGAGTAACGCACCTGATTATTTTATTGAATCTGAGAACTCAACGCACCATTGGCCACATTTTAACATTACTAATCATAATGTTTTAGACTTAGGTTGTGGAAGATGGCACACAACTGATTTTGATGAGTTAAGCCCTATTTTTTTTGCTAAAAAAGCAAATCTTGTTGTTGGTGTTGATTGTAGTCAAGATGAAATTAATTTTTTTAATGAAAAAACAAAAGGAGATTCAAAGTTTGTTTTTATACACCAATGTATAAACAATCCAAATCAAGTGAAGGAGATGATGACCAAATATAATATTACAGCATTGAAATGTGATATTGAAGGTGCAGAAGAACACCTACTTGATTTGACAAAAGATGATTTAAAATCAATTGATGAATTGGCCATTGAGTATCATAGCGAAAAATTAAAACAAGAGTTTATAAATAAAGTTGTAGAATGGGGTTTTAATATAAACGTCAAAGCAAATTTTATGAACACTCCTGATTATATGGGTGTATTATTTTGTAATAAATAAATAAAATAATGAATATAAATATTTGGTCTGAAAGGTATGATGAGAATGATATTGCTAGTAATTATATAGCTATACAAAAATTAATAGAACTTTGGAAAATTAAATATCCTAATGTTACTTTCACAAAAAAAACATTTAAACAAGGTATTGATAGAAATCATGTGTCAAAAAGTGAAAAAAAATACATTCATAATGGTTGGAACACTACTTTTCATTTCATAATTGAAAATGCCAATAATAAAAAATATTTTGTATTAACTTATTGGGATGTTACAAGGCAAGTAAGGTATGAATTTGAGGGCTATGATTATGAAAATTTAGTTGAAATTTTCACTGGACAAGGCTCACATGATCCAAATAATAATCTTAAACCAGATACTACTATAAAATATACACCAATAAATAAAGTTTTATGGTTACGTGAATCAGAATTAGAAATAGAGAGAATAATGAATGACTATAGTACAAATTCTCAACAAAGAAAAATTCCAGATAAATTATTTTTTTGTGTTGGTCAACCTTATGGGTTTAGAGAATATTTAGTTACTGATAATAGATTCAATTGTAATGTAGGGCATAGAATTCAAGAAAAAACCCACATCCAAGTATTAAATGATAATTGGATTAATATGGATATTTACTCAGTTTCAGGTGTGAGTATGAGATTAATTGAAGGTTTTGGTTTACAAACTGCTGTATTATCTACATCTTTCCCACAAAAATTACATTCGCCTATAATTCCAGATTATCATTATGTTAAATTGGATTATGATGAATCACATATTTGCATGGTGCCAGGCCAATGTAATAATAGCCTTTCTAAAAAATTAGCTGATTGTTATATAGACACTTTTAATGAGTTAAAAAAAGATAAGGATAGAATAGATTTTATTGCAAAAAATGCAAGAGAATATTATGTAAATAATTGTACAATTAATAAACATATTGATAACTTATTAGAAGTTATTGATTTAACTAAAATTTTAAATTAAATGGTAAAGTTTGATGAAAAATTAGCAATATGCTATACTTGCTGTGGGCCAACATATAGGAAAACAGCATTAGATAAAATAAATAATTTGTATTTTGATCATCCAAATATATATTATTTTGTTTTAACAGATGATAAAGAATATTTCAAAGATGTTAAAAGGAGTAATTTTGTGGTTAATGAACTTAAAGATTTTTATGAAGAATATCCGCTATTAGAAAAATATGAGCCTTTTTTAGAGAGTGAAAGTGAAGAAGACTACGCAAAAAAATTCATAGAACAAAATTATAAATTTCCTTTCTCCACAACTCGTTTACATCTTCTACAAGCCAAAGAATTTAATGTTTGTAATTTAGCAATGCTTGGAACTGATTCACATGTTAATTTTGATGTGTTAAATGAAGAACATTTTAAGGATAAAAATATAATATATAATATGGTCACACAATGGTTTGTTGGTGCAGATGATGTTAAAATGAAAGTTGTTGTTGATTTATTAAAAGATAAATATAATCTTATAACTAATGAACAAATTAATGTTTTTGATGAGGCTGCTAGATTATATGTTTTAGAGGATATGGATAAATTAAATGAATTATTTGAGATATGGAATGATGTTGTTTTCTCATTATATGAGACAGGTAAAATGGATTGTTTTATAGGTTGGTATGCTATGAATGATGAATATTTACTAGGTGCAATATATGATGTTATTGGTATAACTAGACCAAAAGACATAGATACTAATATTTTATTAGTTAATCATAATCCAGCTGTTGAACAATTTTGGCTTTATTAATTATGGAAGAATTTTTTAATTTCAATATATTACATGGTAGGCAACTTTGTGGTATGGTTATCAGTAATTTTTTACCAAAAATCCAATCAAATCAATTGAAAATAAGTGATGATTTAACCATCATAACTGTTTCGGATTCACATTCTACAGCAACTAGCACTTTAAATTTAATTAATTTAGAAGATAAAGATAAAATTAAATTTTTAGTAGTACCCCAGTACATATTTTGGATTTCAAAAGTTGAACAACTTTATTTTTATATAAAAGAAAATTATGATAATTTACCAAATTATATTTTATATTTAGATGGTTTAGATACTTTAATATTGAAAGATATTATTGACCCAAAAGAATATTTAGATTTTTATAAATGTAAAATTTTATTCAATATTGAAAATCAATATTCTGGTACTGGTTATGAAGCCCCCACTCCAACTTACTTACACGATTTCTATAATAGTCATTATGAAAGTTTTTTAGAGAAAAATGAAATAAAATATGGTAATAGATTACCATTTGGCTTAAATGCTGGAGTTTTTTTAGGGGAAAAAGAATATATTTTTAAACTAGTGGAAGAAGCATATAACTACATGAAAGGGGATGTAAATGATGGATTTCCACATGGTTGCACTGATGATCAATATGTATTTAGATATTTACACAATAAATATTATGATATTGTTAGCGCTGATATATTTAACATATTTTCATTTTGGGGTGGGAATATGTCTATTGACAATCACCCAAATAACTATATGTTCAAAATAGGTTACACAAATAAATACCTAAATGATTATTTAAAAATAAAATAATATGAAAAATTTTAATGCAGAAAATATAACAAAAAAATCAAATTTAGAAGTTTCAGATAGTTTATCTGCTTATTTGGGGCACTCCGCACAGCAAAATCATTATGTGTATGAAACTTTTTTTAAATTAATACAAGAAATTAAACCTAGTAGGATAATTGAAATTGGTACTGGCATGGGTAGTTTCACTTTATTCTTAAAAATGTGCTGTAATGATTTAGAATTGGATACGACCATAGTCAGTTATGAAACTAATGGTAGAGAGTCCTACGAATTTATAAGAAGTCATGATATTGACATAAGGGTTAAAAATGTTTTCTTTGAAAATTATTCGGGTGTTGAACAAGAAATAATTGATTTAATTTTGGAAGAAGGTGTTTCTATTGTATTATGTGATGGTGGGCACAAAATAAGTGAATTTAATTTATTGTCAAAATATTTAAAGCCAAATGACATAATAATGGCGCATGATTATGCAGCTAATACGCAATATTTTGATGAAACTATAAAGAATAAATATTGGAATTGGTTAGAGATTAGTGATTCTGATATACAAGATGCTGTAACTTTAAATAATTTACATCCTTATATGCAAGATGAATTTAATAAGGCTGTATGGGTTTGCAAAATTAAAAAATAAAATATGAATTATAAAGATATATTTAGCAATATTTATGACAATCATGGCTTTGGAAGCCTTGAAAGTAGATCTGGACCAGGTAGTACTTTGGATGAAACAAAGAAACTTAGAGAAAGTATAAAAAAAATAATAAAAGATAAAAATATAAAATCAGTTGTTGATATCCCTTGTGGGGATTTTAACTGGATGAAGGAGATTGTCTTTAATTTTGAAAGTTATATTGGTGGGGATATTGTAAAAAAAGCAATTGAGGAGAATAATGAGAGATATTCAAATAGTAGAATAAAATTTATAGAATTTGATATAGTAAATGATGAAATACCTAATGGTGATTTATTAATTGTAAGAGATATTATAGGTCATTTTCCTATTGATGATGGTATTAAAATTTTAAAAAATATTTTAAACTCTAAATGTAAATATCTTTTGAGCACAACTTGGGCTAAAAAGATAGGTAATGATTGGTTTCCTTGTGAGAAAAATGATGTTCATAGAGAAAATGAAGGTGTGGATTATGGTAGATTTTACCCCGTTAATTTAATGTCTAATCCATTTAATTTGCCTAATGCTGAAATTTATTTAGAAGAAGACGTTATGGTGGACAATTTTGAAAATGGGAATAGAAAAACTTTGGCTCTTTGGGATTTAGATAAAATTAGAAATAAAACAATGAATACCAAACAAGAAAAAAAGAATACCACAATTGTCACAGGCCTATGGGATATAAATAGACAAGGAAGAGATTTCCAACATTATATTGATAATTTTAAATTATTCTTAGATATTCCTCAAAATTTGTTTATATATATTGAATCAAAATATGAGCATATTGTTTGGGAAAAAAGGGATAAGTCTAATACTTTTGTTAAAACATATGAATTATCAGATATAAAAAATTTATATGCACCCCATTGGGATAAGACCCAAGAGATTAGAACAAATCCTAATTGGGTTAATTTAGCATCTTGGTTAGGTGGTTCGCCCCAGGCATCATTAGAATGGTATAATCCAATTGTGCAGTCTAAAATGTTTATGCTTAATGATGCTTCAATATGGAATCCATTTGATAGTGAATATTTGTTTTGGTTGGATGCTGGTATAACAAATACAGTACCTCACACACATTTTGTAGAGAATAATGTATTGGACAGTATATCAAATTATGGAAATCCATTTTTGTTTTTAAGTTACCCTTATGAGGCTGCAAATGAAATTCATGGTTTTGAGGCAAAAGCAATGAATATGTTTGCTGGTGCAGACGTTAAATATGTTTGTAGAGGTGGTTTATTTGGGGGGCATAAGGATCAAATAAGGGATGCAAATTCAACATATTATTCTTTATTGCAAAGAACATTAAACTCTGGTTATATGGGCACGGAGGAAAGTTTGTTTACAATAATGTCATACAATGAGCCAGAATTGTATCAAAGATATGAATTAGATGGTAATGGGTTAGTTGTTAAGTTCACCCAAGCAATTATTGATAATAATGTTAAGTTAGCTGAAGTTGTGAAACCAAAAATAACAAATACATCAAGGGTTACAGATAAAGATGTTTTAAATTATAAAACAAACTTGTATATGTTGACCTTTAATTTTCCAAAACAGATTTTACATACAATAAAATCAATGGAAAAAACACCTGAATGGTTAACAAGGCCAAATTTAGTATTGTTAGATAATTCAACAAATGAAGATGCAAAAATTGAGAACAAAAAAATTGCAGAAGATTACAATTTTGAGTACATTGATTTAGGCGGTAATACTGGTATTTGTGGTGGAAGACAAGCTGCCGCTGAACATTTTGACAATTCAGATTCCGATTTTATGTTCTTCTTTGAGGATGATATGACTGTAAACCCCCCAGAAATGGTTGGTCAAGTATGTAGAAATGGGTTTATGAAATATGTTCCTAATTTATATAATATACTACATAAGATTATGTTAAAGGATGGTTTTGACTTTGTTAAACTAACATTTACTGAAGTTTATTTTGACAATGACAAACAATGTTCTTGGTATAATGTTCCACAGAACATACGTTCAAGAGATTGGCCAAATTACGATAAATTACCTGTAACTGGATTGGATCCAAATGCACCATTAACAAATTTCAAGAATATAAGGGTAATAGATGGCGTATCATACATAAATGGTGAAGTTTATTATGCAAACTGGCCTATGATTGTTAGTAAGTCTGGTAATAAAAAAATGTTTATAGATACAAAATGGGCACACCCATACGAACAAACATGGATGTCACATATGTATCAAATGACAAAAGAAGGTAATTTAAAACCTGCAATATTATTGGCAGCACCAATATGGCATGATAGGATTATGCATTATACGCCAGAAGAAAGAAGAGAGAATTAGTCTTTATATTTAAACTAAATATATTATTTTTTATAAAAAAAAACAATGAAGATATTTGTTCAAATTGCAAGTTATCGTGACCCCGAACTAGTTAAGACCATTGAAGATATTCTGGATAAAGCAAAAAAACCAAAGAACCTTGTTTTTGCCATTGCAAGGCAATATGCTGATGAGGATGGAT
>Ga0247834_1006943_pt1 | contig 12361 bp, 12 predicted proteins | sample LaCruzMarch2015__8_FD_187118 | JGI IMG/M metagenome (GOLD analysis project Ga0247834, IMG submission 187118) | Freshwater microbial communities from meromictic Lake La Cruz, Castile-La Mancha, Spain - LaCruzMarch2015_12m | ecosystem: Environmental > Aquatic > Freshwater > Lake | place: Spain... | reverse complement strand
TCTTTTTTGAGGTGGAGCTGTTTTATTCTGCCAGTAATTTATATTTTTCAGCACAATCAAAAAATCAAGCGATTCAGCCATAGCGCTATTGCTTGGACAGCAGCTATTTTTGCTCTATTTTTCGCTAATTTATGCACGACAATATTTTCAAATACAAATCAGCTTACTTGGTGCATAATATACGGATTAGTTGGCTTAATCACCAATGCCATCTACAGTTATATAGAAATTCTGCCAAGACCAAACCTCCAAAAAACCGATGTAGATCCCATTTCAAAACAAGCATTTTTACTAGCTTTTCTTCTGTCTGGTTTATGCGCTGTTTGCATTTCGTACCAATACTCTTTTATTGAGTATTACCTTAAAAACGTGATGATTATTAATACCGCAGGACAACAATTGATTTACTCTCCATTTTGGATAACGCTTGTACTTACACTAATACCAGCAGCACACATCACTAAAAAATTAGAAACGATAAAAATCCTTCAAAAGTCATTGCTAGGAATATTATTTTCGGTTGGTTTGTTTTATCTTATTCCTTTATTTGATCACTCAATTTTAGTGATACATCAGGTAATATATGCAATCTCGTTCGGCTTATTTTTACCTCCGGCTCTCAGATTTATCTACCGGCTTTTGCATGGATATAATTTCTACTTTCCTATGAGCTTTACGTTTAGTTTAGGATTTTCCAGCTTTATTCTAATATCAAATCAATTAGCAAAATTAAACTTATTTCCCGCACCGTTAGTAGGTGCATCTTTAATCACTTTATTAATGTTAGCTTGCCTTTTGATAAATCACACTTATGGCTTGTCTCAGAAAAATACTGAACTAAGAAAGCGCATTGCCCACACATACAAGTAATTTTATTAAAAATTTCATGGGTTGTGCTTTTTTAAGTTTGAGCGTATATATTTCCTCAAATGTTGTTTATTTTCAGTGATGTCTATGGTCTCTAAAGACACAATAAAATTAGCATTTATTTTTATCTGCATTGCTCTACATTGCTTTAATGGTGTGGGGATTTTTCATTCTCACCCTCTGTCTGAAAAATTAATCACTTTCAGTGAAGGTGACATAGACTTTGTGACTTTAAGAAATAGACTGTCTTTTTTAATGCGCATTGCAGGTGGATATGCCCTTGGACATATAGCAGATAAGTTTGGTTTTTTTAAAACCATGAAAATTATTTGCTTAATCAATATTGCTACCAGCTTAATTCTTTTCATCTTCGAATCGTCAAGTGTTTTTGAAAATGCAATTCTTATTTGCCTAGCTCATGGATTGCTCACATTCCTGAGATGGAGCTCTTTGATTATACCCATTACCTATATCTTTCAACATTACAAACAAGAAAAAGCCTATAAATACAGCGCTATTGCATTGTGTGCTGTCGTTTTTGGAATGCTAGCAAACAATATGTTTTCTATCGTCTACAAGAGTAAAGATCACTTCAGCATGTTTTTAATATATGTCTCAAGTGGGCTTCTAGGCTATATAATTTACAGTTATCTCGGAAATGCACAAAAAATTAAAATAAAAAAGGCTCGAGAAAGTCAAATTTCAAAAGCTGCAATATCTCTGGCTTTTTTACTTTCAGGTATATGTGGTGTTTGTCTGTCGTACCAATTCTATTTTGTTGAAAACTACTTTAATACGGTAATGATTGTCGAAACTGCAGGAGAACGTTTAGCATATTCTCCATTCTGGATAACGCTTTTACTTACACTATTACCAATAGCAAAAAAAACTAAAGATTTAGATTTTGCGAAAATTCTTCAATTATCATTATGCGGAATACTTATTTCTGTAGGATTATTTTATATTGTTCCAGCATACAGCAAACCTATTCTTTTTATTCATCAGGTAATATACGCTGTTTCGTTTGGGGTATTTTTGGCACCAGCACTTAGGTTTATCTATCAGCTATTACAAGGCAGTCATTCCTATTTCCAAATGAATTTCATTTTTGGGGCTGGGGTTTCAACTTTTATTATGATTTCTTATCATATGGCCAAAACAAAACTTCTTCCTGCGCCTTTTTTAGGGTTGGCGTTAATTACTTCGCTGATGGCGCTATGTCTTGGGATGATTTCCTATTTTAAATTTTCCAAGGAAAACTCAGCGTATAAATGCTGATTGAGATGACAGAAGCGAGCTGAATCTCTCTTCTTCTGCGTCATCCTGAGCCCTCGAAGAGGGCGTCGGGATCCAGTGAGTAATTTCCGAAAACTAGTCCTTTTTAACCACTTCATCGCGCCATTCACCAGGGTGCAAATCACCCAAATCATAAGGGCCATAGCTAGTACGAATCAGACGATTCACGCTTAAATCAAAATAGTCCATAATTCGGCGAATTTCGCGGTTTTTACCTTCAGTTAATGTCACTTGAAGCCAAGCATTTTGCCCTTTTTGAGCAAAATCTTTTTCTGGCTCAACAAGCACTTCTCGGTAGGTAACGCCATCAATAGTCATGCCTTGTTGAAGTGCATCAATATCTAAGTTGGTTATGTCACCAAACACGCGCACGCGGTATACCCGCTTCCATTCCGTTTGAGGCGATTCTGCAAACCGTGAAAATTCACCATTATTAGTAAGCAATAAAAGCCCTTCGGAATTGAGGTCAAGGCGCCCAACCGAAATAACCCGTTCGTCTAACCCCTGCTCTTTCAGGTATTCAAAAACAGTTTCGCGGCCTTGCTCATCACGATGAGTGGTCACCAAACCAGCTGGTTTGTAAAAAGCCCAGACTTTAACGTCATCCACGGTCTGAATAGGCTTTCCATCAACAGTGATAACTTCACTACCATCAACAAGCGGAGCCGGCTGCTTAGCAACCGTACCATCAACGCTAACGCGCCCCTGGTCAATATAGCGATCAGCGTCACGGCGTGAACAAACTCCACAAAGGGAAATGTATTTATTTAAGCGTATTTTTTCTAACATGCGTTTACGAACTTTTCTAAAATGATTTTATCTAATGGTCCTAAAAGGTATTCCGGGTGCCACTGCACACCTAAACAAAACGGATGACTGGAATCTTCAATTCCTTCAATAACCCCGTCTTCGGCAAGTGCATTAACGGTTAAACCTTTTCCTAATTGATGTATTCCTTGGTGATGAGACGAATTAATTTGTGTTTTATCACAGCCAAACCATTCATGAAGCTTTGTACCTTGCACAATTTCAACCCCATGGGCAGCCTCAGTTGGAGGCACGGTATTGGTGTGCTTAATGTCAGCACTATATTGGCTTGCAAGGTCTTGGTACAACGTACCACCATACAAAATATTAATAAGCTGATGCCCACCACAAATGCCCAGCACAGGTTTTTGTGTTGGCAAAAATGCTTCTAGCAGCTTTTTTTCAAATTGGCTGCGCATACTTTTGCGCTTTAACGTGGGGTGAAAGTCGTTTTGTCCATATAATTCAGGGTCATGGTCAAAGTGCCCACCAGCAATGATTAATCCATCAAATTGACTAATATAGTTAGGGATTAAACTATGCTCATACCCAATAAAGCACGCAATCGCGCCAATTTTCGCCAAAGAATCGTGATACTTATGACGGGTTGCATACCATGGATAATTTGAATACCAAGCAGCCTCGGGCTCTAGCTTTGTATCAAGATAGTCAAGCGGTATGGCAATAAGTGGCAGCGTCATAAAATTCCTGTGGTTGTATTCAGTTTATAACAGAAGATTAGCTTTGGTACTATCATGAATTCATTCAAAGCAATCGGCAATGAGCCCATCTAAGATGGGGTGAATATCAGAAAGTGGCGGCGCAAAGTTGTGGCACCCTATCACAAATGCTTGTGGAACATAGCCGCCAATGTTATAGCCACACAAGCAATTAATGCCAGACATCGTGCCCGTTTTGGCCCTAATGCCACTTGGTAACGTGGTGCGGTTTTTAAGGGTAGTGTTTGCCTCGCCCGTGCAAGCCAGGGCCCCAACAAATTCTTTAGCTGCATAAGCCTTTTGTAAAAGCTTAAACAGTTGACGTGGCTGAACGCGGTTGTAACGGGACAGCCCAGAACCATCAACAAACAAAGCCTTGTCCATGTCTAGATTGAAATGGGTTTTAATTAGGGCTTTAATGGCGGCGTCGCCTTCTTCCCATTTCAATATTGGTGTAGGGCTGTCCCTGGTAATAATTTTTAAGTACAAAGCATCGAACACAAAGTTGTCTGATATTTTCAACGCAGGAGGAATGATAGCATTCAACGGTGCTGACTGATGGGTTGCAACCACTTGCGCATCAGCTGAGTGGGACTCTTTCACAATCACCACCTTGGCTGATAGCTTCGCCCGTTTCAAAATCTTCTTGAGCTTATTTGCAATGTAATCATCAAGGTTTTCCGGGGACATTTTCAGCTTTAAAGGCTGTTCCGTTATACCAATGGTGCCACTAACTTTTATGCGTTCCTTATTCCACGACAGCTTGATTGCTGACTTTTCACCCGTCACAACTTGGTTATCAATTTGATAGCCCCCATCATTTTCAATGGTGGCAGGTTGAGTAAATATACCCGGTGTAACCGTTACAGTAATTAAATTCCCATCAATATTGACTGCCGCAACTGGCCTGGCATAGCTTGTTGCCATGTCATCGATAATAATGTTCCGTGAGTAAGGCGGCGTTTGAAAGGCAGAGCCATCAACAATAATTTTCCCGTTGAAATACTTGCGTGGCAAAGCAGCCAGCATTTCTAAAAGGTCTTCAGAACGTAAAGTCGGGTCTCCGGAAAAGGTTACAATAGCATCACCAGATTTGGTTATAGCTAGTTTGGTTTCATAAACGTAATCATCACCCAAAGCTTTATAAGCCAGCACAGCCGTTACGGTTTTTTGGCAACTTGCTGGGGTAATGTAAACATCTGCATTGTGTTCTTGTGAAGCATTTTCAGAATCCACGCCACCCACAATATAGGCATAAAACGCTGGCTTTTGGTCGATAAGCTTTTGGTGCGCAGATGTGCACCCATTTAAAAATAGAAAACAACAAACATAGAAAACGGTTTTAAGCATTCAAATAAAAAATCACGGATATGATTTTAACAGTACAAAATTTCAGATAGTTAGTCACCTAACGCCAGCAGTTCAGTTGATGGTGTGTCAGATGCAATCATACGACTAATAAATGCAACTGCAGTTTCTTTCACGTAACCTTTGTTCTGAATTGTACGTAGTATTTTTCTAGCAAAAGAAAATATAACGCTTGGCCCACTTGATGATTCTCCATATAGTTTTAGTTTTTCTAATAATGCAGTTTGCAGCTCGTCGTGCCCTTTTAACCTACGCGTAAGACAGTAAAGTGGGTAATAATTATTTTCTAAATTTGCAAAATCATCTGCCAATGCCTTTGCGTAATAAGTCAGCAAATGCGTTGAACGATATTGCATAAACAGCATAAGGTGTGAAGCAATTTCAAAGCGCATGTGTTCATTTTGAATAGGTGTAAGAACATCGGAAATATTAAAGCATGTAATTGCAGCATTTCCCCATTTTTCATGAACTGGTACATCACCTTCTAAATAACCATCATTTATTTGATCAAATGCAGCACGTGTAAAAAAAGTCGGCAGAGACTGAAGTTCGGCTTCAATTACAGACAAATGTTGTGGGCACGCTGCCTTCAATGAAGGAATAAACGACGTAATAACAGATGACGAATCTGGCGCCAAATTCCAGAAAAAAATATGCTGAATTGGCACAAATGGATAAACTAAAGTACACACATTCGTTGCTTGAATACATGCACGAATATGAGCTGGCTCAGATATTTTTAATAATTCTCGTAACCGTGCAGATGCTTCAAAATTAAATCCATCAGTGGAAACAACAAGTTTTCGAGGAATTTCAACCTCTTCTTCAGCTACTGCCGCTGCATAAATTTTTGAAAAAAAAGGAAACAAAAGTGCAACCAAAACATATTTTAACATACAATGCACCGCAATAAAGATATTTAATTATATCACATTTTATTAACATAAAGATAATTTAGGCCCCCAGGCAAAAGGTTTAATTTTATGTTAAGTAAAAAGCTGTGATAATAAACGCAGGAGAATTATTTCAAGCACGTTGATGAAATTACATTTGCTTATTCTTTGCACGCTAGCTGCAAGCTTGTTAGGCCAAAAATCCTTACGGGCAAGTGAAGCACTTAAAAGTGATATTCAAGAATTGCCCTCACCTACGCACAAACCATCATTCATGACACAACAGATAGTGGCCGATCGACTTTCTCAAGGCTTGTGTTATCAAAAAAAGTTACGAATAAAAATTGCACTAGCTCCAGCGTCTCAAGAATATTTAACTGAAGAATTTATAACAGTGGTCCAAAACCTTACACAGAAAATGGATATTTTTGAAAAATGCTATGTTATTCGCGCTGTGATGAAAATTCCTGTGCCGCAATTAGTAATACTTAAAGACATTTTGACTGTCGAACATACAGAACAGCTTCAGGCCTTACCAAATCCTGATCGTGTTTTGTTCATTAAAAATCTCAACAAAATAGAACCTAATCAGTGGCAAAATGAAATCTTCGCCGTAATTGAGAAACATCATAAATAAGCTCAGTCTTTATAAAGTAACCATTTTCATGTAGAATTTCAAAATCAGGTATAAAATTTAGTTCTCATGCGCATATCACGAAAAGTTCAAAAAATTCTAAGCTTTTACGAAGCTGATACTCCAGGCACCAAAGCAAATTTGGCAAGAATTCTAATGAACGGCAAAGTGGGCGGCACGGGAAAGCTTTTAGTTTTAGCTGTTGATCAGGGATTTGAACATGGACCAGACCGATCATTTTCAGCTAACCCTGAAGGATACGACCCCCACTACATGTACAAATTAGCAATTAATGCTGGCATGTCCGCTTATGCAGGACCATTGGGCTGGCTAGAGGCCGGCGCAGGAACCTTTTGCGGACAAGTACCATTGATTTTAAAAATGAATAGCAGCAATAGCTTAATGGGCAAAGACACTGCACCTGACCAAGCAATCACTGCCAGTATTGATGATGCGTTGCGCCTTGGCTGCAGCGCTATTGGCTTTACCATTTACCCAGGGTCAGACGCTAGCCTTGATCAGTTTGAAGAACTACGTGACTTAAGTGCCGAAGCCAAAGCTGCAGGACTTGCCGTTGTTGTGTGGTCGTACCCCCGTGGGAATTTTTCTAAAGAAGGCGAACGCGCGGTTGATATAATTTCCTATGGCGCACACATGGCAGCCCTTTTAGGAGCTCACATTATAAAAGTGAAATTGCCAACAGAGCATTTGGAAAACCCAGAAATCAAAAAAGCATTTGAAGCAAATAAAATTCCAATTAAAACCCTGGAAGACCGAATTCGGGTTGTAGTTAAGGGATGCTTCAATGGCCGTAGAATTGTAATATTTTCAGGGCTTGAAATGAAAAATGCTAATGCCGTGGTGGACGATGCTAAGGCAATTGCTGCCGGCGGTGCGTTTGGATCAATCATTGGGCGCAATTGTTTCCAACGCCCTTATGACGAGGCCCTAACTATGTTGAAAGATGTTGCCGCTGTTTACCAAAAGGCTTAACAACCGCTCTTTCTTTTTTTAGACGGCCTATCAATCAAACGATGTAGATCATGACGAGCAACACTCCACATTGGTGCGTCTAGTTTATATAGATATTTCGCCACTTCTTTTTGCTCAAACGCAACCGCTTCATCTAAGGGTGTGCAGCGTCCACTTCGGCAACGAATCGATCGTTGGTTACTTTCTGCGATAGCTTGAACTATACGCAAAAACCCATAACGACTTGCAAGGGTTATAAGGTCAGCATCATACTTAAGTGAATACGGATTTGCGTTAGCCGGATTTTGCTTAATGCGATTGATTATTTTTTGCTCAGTAATACCATATTCGCCAGGAAATTCATGATGACAAACCACCATTGCGATAAGTTTTTCAGCAAAATCACCTTTAGCTATAGCAATCTGGTCACTTCTAGGATTCATTTCTAGAGCACGACGTAATGGCGTCCCAGTAGGAAAATCTGGCTCAGCAGAAAACAACGAGAACATTGCGAAAGTAACAATAAAAAACTTTTTCATATAACTTATCTCTTTAAATTTATTAAAATTTAACACATACCTTCTAGTTCATCAATAAATCCTGAAATCATTTGCAATCCACCCTGCCAAAAGGCTTCCTGCTTCAAATCAAAACCAAAGGGTTGCAACAAGTTGTTATAGCCTTTACTACCACCCGCTTTTAACAAATCCAAGTACTTCGCTTCAAAACCATTGGGATTTTTTTGATAAAATGCATACAGAGAATTAACCAAACAATCCCCAAATGCATAGGCATACACATAAAACGGGCTATGAATGAAGTGGCTAATGTACGCCCAATAGCTATGGGTGATTGGGTCAATGTTAACAGCACTTCCCAACGCTTCTTCTTGGGTGCGTTTCCAAATGCTAGCTAAATCATCGGGCGCTAATTCACCCTGACGACGCGCTTGGTGAACCAATTGTTCAAAATGATAAAACGCAATTTGGCGCACAACCGTGTTTAACATGTCATCAATTTTACCAGCTAGCAGCGCTTTGCGCTGGTTTGGTGTTTCACATGTGCCCAGCAAATGTTGAAAGGTTAGCATTTCTCCAAAAACAGATGCGGTCTCAGCAACGGTCAGCGGCGTATCCGCCAATAAATAGCCTTGTTCGCGGGCCAACATTTGGTGAACCCCGTGACCCAGTTCATGGGCCAAAGTCATTACATCACGACGTCGCCCTTGATAGTTCAATAAAATATAAGGGTGCGCACTTGGCACAGCCGGGTGGGAAAATGCCCCCGATGTTTTGCCGGTTCTGGTTGGTGCATCAATCCAATTCTTATCAAAAAATTCTTGAGCAATACTTGAAATCGTTGGAGAAAAACTTGAATAGGCATCTAACACTATTTTACGTGCTAATGGCCATGAAATATCAGCATCGTCATCAATAGGTAGCGGCGCATTGCGGTCCCAGTATTCCAGGCGTTGCATGCCCAGCATTTTTGCCTTAAGGCCGTAATATCTGTGTGAAAGTTGCGCATAATTTTTGCGCACACAAGACGCTAGCGTTTCCACAACCTCTGGTTCAATTTGGTTATCAAGATGGCGACTACTATCTGATTTTGCAAAATGACGCCACTTATCGTCAATTTCTTTATCCTTAGTTAGCACGTTGGTAATAGTGGCAAACAATGGCATTTGCAGCTGCAACCCTGCATTCAACGCGTGGGCAGCAAGCTTTCGAACATCGGCATCCTTATCGCTCATTTTATGGACGACTGCCTCTAAGGGCAGCATTTCCCCCTCAAAATTCAATTGCATAGAAGCTAGGGTTTCATCATACAAACGAACCCACGCATTGCGACCCGTTACTGATTTTTCCACCGCATAACGTTCTAGTTCTTCGCTTAGTTGGTGCGGTTGATACTGACGCACAATTTTAAGGAAGTGGTCATAATGGGCAAGTTTTGGCTCTGCTTTAATGGAGTTAGCAACGGAATCTGCACTAAGTTTTGCTAGGGCTAATGAGAAGAAAACAATTTTTGCCGAAAGTAGTGACACTTTTTCCTGAGCTAATTGATACAAAGCACGATAATCAGGGTCATTTAAATCCCCGTAATATTGAAGCACCGCAAAGGTCATAATCTTTCCAAGAGCTTCGCTAATGCACTCATAAGTTTTAATGGCTTTCAGTAACGTGGTGCCTTCTAACGCAACATTAGTATAAGCTAATACAAATTCATCAACCTGCTTTTCAATTATTTTTAGGTCTTGATCAATTTTCGGATCTTTTGAATTGTTATATAAATCAGTCAAATCCCAAGTTGGTAAATCGACAAAACCCTCAATTGTAGTACCCATTAGTGCATCCTTTTATGTTTAACGTTAAGTAAGCCTTGCGAATCTTATGATTTTTCGCTATATTTTTGCAACAAGTATAATTTTTCAAAAAAAGCTGCAAGGAGCTTTAGTGTCATGGCTGTTCCTAAGAAAAAAACATCCCAATCTCGTCGCAACATGCGCCGTTCTCATCATGCTTTAACACCTGTTAATGTGCAAGAGTGCCCTAACTGCGGGTCACCTAAGTTATCACACCATGTTTGTACATCATGTGGTCATTACAAGGGGCGCCAAGTATTGAAGTTACGTAACGCTGTTGTTGAAACTGAAGAATAGTTTCATACAATGACAACTTGCATCGCTATTGATGCCATGGGGGGCGACGGAGCCCCTAAAATTGTTTTTGATGGTATTGCCGAATTTATTCGAACGCATCCCCAGACAACTGTTCAATTTTTGGCATTCGGTCAAGAAGATGCTCTAACTTCTCTTCTTACCCCGACCTTGCGAAAGCATGTGACTATAAAGCATGCTGAAGAAGTCATTACCGGTCAATTGAAGCCAAGCCTTGCTGTGCGCATTGGGCGCAAATCAAGCATGGGCATGGCAATTGATGCAGTAAGCCAAGGTGTTGCACACGCTGTTGTATCAGCTGGTAACACTGGCGCCTACATGGCCCTTTCTAAAATTATTTTAAAAACATTTGACGGTATTGACCGCCCTGCTATTCCAGCCCTTATTCCTAGTGATAAAGGCTGCACCCTAGTACTAGATTTAGGCGCAAACATTGACTGTAGCGCTGAAAATTTGGTGCAATTTGCGGTAATGGGGTCTGCCTATTCTAAAAAACTTATGAACATTGAAAACCCACTGGTTGGTTTGCTTAACGTAGGCAGCGAAGACCTTAAGGGCAACCAAATTGTTCAAGCAGCTGCACACTTTTTGCGTGATCATCCATTAGTAAATTTCCACGGCTTCGTGGAAGGTGATGATATTACCAAAGCAACGGTAGATGTAGTTGTGACCGATGGTTTCACCGGAAACATCGTTCTAAAAGCTATTGAAGGAACAGTTCGCCTGTTCGCACGCCAACTAAAGAAAAGCTTAAGCGACAGCGTACTTAGTAAAATTGGTGCATTGATTGCTCAGCCATCACTTGCAACCTTCAAACGTTTCGTTGACCCACGCCTTTACAATGGCGCCATGTTTTTGGGCCTTCGCGGTATTGTTATTAAAAGCCATGGCGGCACTGACGGCATTGGTTATGCTAATGCCATTAAAGTGGCCGATGAAATGGTAAAGCGCAATGTGATTCCAGATTTGCAAGCTGGACTTGAAGGAATACAATAGTGCGTCGCAGTATTGTGCGCGGCGTTGGCGGCTATCTGCCATCGAACTGTATTACCAACGCTGATATAGCAAAAAGCCTTGATACCACCGACGAATGGATTGTTGAACGCACAGGCATGAAGCAACGTCATGTTTTGGCCGACGGGCAAAACACATCTGACATGGCCGCAGAAGCCGCAAAAATAGCCTTGGCAAATGCCGGCATTGATGCAGCTTCCATTGATTTAATAGTCGTGGCAACCGTTACCCCTGATAACCCATTCCCCGCAACAGCCGCACGCGTACAAGCAAAAATTGGCGCCACAAAGGCTTTTGCTTTTGATGTTAACGCCGTTTGTTCTGGCTTTATTTATGCCTTATCCGTTGCTGATCAATACCTTAAAACGGGTATGGCCAAACGCGCCCTAGTAATTGGTGCAGATGCTATGTCAAAAATTCTTGACTGGAATGACCGCTCAACCGCTGTGTTGTTTGGTGACGGCGCCGGCGCCTTGGTTTTAGAAGGCGTTGATGAATCCCATGCTGATTATAATCGCGGCATTCATTCAACCCATTTATTTTCTGATGGCGGCTGCTATGACTTGCTGTACGTAGACACAGCCCCTGCTTGTGCGAAACAGCCAGGCCATGTGCGTATGCAAGGCCGAGAAATTTTCAAATTTGCCATTAAGCTAATTGGTGAAGCAGTTGAAACCGTTTTGAAATCCAATAACATGACGGTTGATGACATAGACTGGTTTGTCCCCCACCAAGCCAACCTCCGCATTATTGAAGGCATTAGCGTCCACTTTAAAATCCCTATGGAAAAAATGGTGGTCACCGTTGATAGGCATTCCAACACATCGGCAGCTACTATTCCCCTAGCATTGTGGGAAGCAGCCCGTGATGGCCGCATTCAACAAGGCCAAAATGTTGTGCTTGAAGCCATGGGCGGCGGCCTTACCTGGGCCTCTGCCTTGGTGAAGTGGTAGAATAACGCACCGTCATCCTGAGCCCTTGAAAAGGGCGTAGGGATCTACCGTCTTAGCAGTCAAGAATAAAAAGAAGAAGGCTCACTACAGCGCTATATAAGGGCGCGCTCGCCTTCCTGATTTTTCCATAAAGCTTTTGCTTTGATCATTGCATTTAA
>Ga0247834_1006927_pt1 | contig 12385 bp, 9 predicted proteins | sample LaCruzMarch2015__8_FD_187118 | JGI IMG/M metagenome (GOLD analysis project Ga0247834, IMG submission 187118) | Freshwater microbial communities from meromictic Lake La Cruz, Castile-La Mancha, Spain - LaCruzMarch2015_12m | ecosystem: Environmental > Aquatic > Freshwater > Lake | place: Spain... | reverse complement strand
ACAATATTAAAATAGTGATTTTTTCAAGATTAAGACTCAAAACACTTGCTGCATAAGCATTTTCTTTTTAAATATTTTTTTCAGTAAAATAAGAGCGGAACGTGGGTTAAAATTACTATTATGGTCAATTTTTAGGAGGCGATCGCATATGGTTTTAGCAGCTACAAAGCGATATACCGCAACAGAATATCTAGCCCTAGAGGACAAAGCCGAATTTAAGAGTGAGTTTATTAACGGAGAAATTATCCCAATGGCAGGCGCATCCGCAAATCACAATAAAATCGCCTTAAATTTGTGTCGGTTATTACCTCTAGTAATTGGTGATCAAACCTATGAAGTATTCATGAGTGATATGCGGCTATGGCTTCCTGACTATAGTCGTTATACCTATCCTGATGTGATGGTTGTCGCTGGCGAGCCAATTTTTGTTGATCAAAAACAGATGGAAGTTACTAATCCCTGCTTGATTGTGGAAATTCTATCTGGCTCCACCCAAACCTACGATCATGATAGTAAGTTCCGTCAATATCGCTCTATTCCCAGTTTTCAAGAATATATTTTGGTTTATCAAAATGGCTATGAAGTTGATCACTATGTGAAGGAATCAGATGATCGATGGATTTTGACAACCTATAGGGGAGAATCTGCTGTGATCAAACTTTCTTCAATCCAGTTAGAAATTAATTTGCGAGATTTGTATAGGCGCGTGACGTTTGATTGATTGTGTACGCTCAAAATAATTCGGCAAAAAAATCAGTCTTCAGAAATACCCAGCGATCGCAACTTTGTCAATAGCAACTCCACCTGTTTCTGGGCAGCATCAGCCCGTTGTTTTTCAGATTTTGCTTTTTGACTCTCGAAATCCGCCCGATATTTCTCGGTATCAGCCCGATATTTTTCAAGATCAGCCTTTTCTTCACCTGTGAGATAACGCTGACCCCTTTCATCAAACCAACTTAAAACTTCGCGCCTAAAGCGATCGCTTGGCAATACACAACGCCCAATCCCTAAGCCAATTTCTGGCATCCACCAAGGTTCCCCAATCTGCAATTGATAATCGCCATCAACTAATTTATAAACCTCAAAGGGCATATGTCCATCGCGCCGCCAGAATTGAGGATTGTAAATCACATAATACTTGACACCCAATTTGCGATAAATATCTAATTTTTTCTCATATTCATCACCATAACTATGAGACAACACCTCTAAAGTCAAAATCGGTGCAGTATATTCCTCTTCCCACATCACGTAGCTGCTACTCGACTTGCCATTTTTGCGCCGCTCCACACCTAAGCTCAAAAATCCATCGGAAATGATGGGAACTCTAGGATTTATCGCCACCGCAACAAACCAAGAATGAATATACAAATATGAAGCTATGGAAAACTCTGAAAACCATAAGAAAGAGTACACCAATTTATGAGGTCTAGCTGATTTTCAGGTCGTCAGCACTTAGCTATGCAGATGAGCGCAAGAGTTTGGGTAAACAGTAAATGATCGCTACAATTGCAGGAAATACAACTGGCAAAATCAACCCGCCCGAAATATAAATCTCGATGCTCGCTAAAGTATATAAACTCAGGCTTGTAGCTAATACAATGTAAACCTGTCTGTGCGATCGCGGTTGCCAAGCTCCGACCAGAATCACACCGCCAGTCAAAAATAAAACTATCACCCAAGAGTCGGGAATAGGAATTACATAATGATCGCGCAGAAAATGATGTACGGCATAGGCTTGTACTTCTCCACCTGTATAGGCTTTGCGTTGTTTAGTTGATGATGATTGCTGGAGCCAATAACTAATTGCCGATGGCTGTGCGAAGGAATCCTCACCCTGCTTAAATACTCCTGCTTCGGAATAGTTTGCCGAAATGAGAGCTATTTGAGAGTTAGAGATTTTGGGCTGCTCCTGTAACAATTGCCATGCAGGAATTGTTTGATAAATACGATCGGGGGGAATCGAAAAATCGACAATTGGATGTAACCATGATTGGCCGAGTTTATCTTGAGCAAAACCTGTGATTGGCAACATTTGCGCTTTAGGATCAAGCAAACTGCGGAAAGTCTTATTCTGCAATCTTAAGGTGTCGGTTATTTGTATAAAGAGGCTATCGTTTTGATTTAATAGCGATCGCCATCTTTGAGATTCTCTGATTCGATATATACCTGCTAACAGATAAGAAAATGGCAATTGGGGAACATCAGATTGCACAAGCGGCAAATACTGCACCGACATATGAATATGACCATTGATGCTGCCATTTTTGCTAACTATTTCGGGCAGAGTTTCTAGCCAATTACCTTCGCTATAGACAGAAGCCAAAACAAACCAAGTTCCATTTGTGCTATTTGTTTTTCGCTCAACAGCATTTTGGATAGCTTGCCCTAAAATACGATCGCTAGTGAGATCGCTTTGTCCGTCATCTTTGTCATTCTTACGATTACGGTGGGAGCGGTCGAGTAAATAGTCAATGCCAATAATCTGAGCGCTTTGACTAGCTAGGCGATCAACTAATTTTGCTAGATAAAGTCGATCCATTGGATGCGGATCGGCGATCGCTGCTTTTTGTAACGAAGTTTCATCGATTTGTACTAAAAGGACTGGAGGAGATTCCTTAGGAATGCGCTGAGTATGTTGACGATAGATTGCCTGTAGCCAAACACGCCAATCTAACATCCATTCTTGCAAGGAGGGAATGAGGCTAATCGCAAACAAGGTACTGAGGGCGATCGCCTGTAATGGTGTTGGTAAAACTCGTCTTATAAATGTCCTGATACCTTTAGGGGGAATTACAAATAAAAGCGCGTCAGGATGGCGAAATAGTGAGGGAATGAGGTAAACAGAAGGAAACGTTAAGCATTCTTCTTGTAAATAGCGGCAGGACTCACACATCGATGTGTGAGCATCTTTATTCTGTGCTAGATTTTGCAAAAACTGTACTAAAAAGCTCTGAGCAGCTTGATTATGAATTGGTTCGCGCATCGCGATCGCTTGTGGTATTCCCACTTTAGAGATCAGCCATGTGGCGATCTCTGTACCATTACAGGAGTTGAAAATGGCAATTTGTAATCCACGTTCTTTTGCTTGTAGTAGATATGGCATCAAATCGCTCATCGTTAAGGAACTATCTGGTGCAACCAGTAACTTTCCGCCCGTTAAATTAGTTTGGTCGCTATGTCCTGCAAAAAAGAGGATATCCCAACCATGCGGAGCGGCGATCGCATTACAGATTTTTTGCTTTTGATTGATGCGATCTGATGGCTCAGCATTCCAACAAATTGTCTGAATTTCGGCTAATGACGAGAGGATTTGCAGCGCTTCGCGATCGTTCTGAAAATCCAAGCCTGTCTCATCACCAAAAATCGCTAGTACCCTAGGGCGGCGACGCGCTTGAGGAGGTAAAATTTCGGTGTGGGAATAAATTGCTCTAGCAATGCGTACTGTATCTAGTGGGGCAAATTCATCCTGCAATTTCCATGCTTCCCAAGGTAAGCACAGCAAATCTTCGGAACAAGTAATCAGTAAATCAATATGGATTGAGGATAAATCCGCCGATTTAAGCTTAGTAGATAATAGACGGGATGAGCGCTTTACCTCTGCCCATAGTTCATAAAGCTCTGGACTTCGCAACCAAAGGTTAAACTCTCGAATTAACTTTTCTTCTGCTTCGCGCAGTTTCTCATACCAATCAACATTAGAGAGCGAAAAACTACCACTTCCCTGTACTCTTCCCCGTAGAGATTTCCCCATAGGTACATGACGATAGTAGTTGAGATAGTTAGTCTGCCATTCGCTATAGTATTTCGCTAACCTTTCGGGATAGGCGATCGCTACTAAAGGCAAGCGCTGATTTTTTCCCCATTTCAGCAGAAATCGGCATTGGCTTTCGATTTTCTCAACTTCTAGATAGTAGGTCGGCATTTAAAGCACATTTGGATGAAAAGCAAAGGCTGGTAAGGTTAACATAACACCACTGGGCAGAGAAATCGATACCGAAAATGTTTCAGTGCGATCGCCAGTGACGCAGGCATAGATATAGAGATCTTGGCTTGACTCGTCTAAATGCCGCTCGATTAGCACCTTCTGTTGATCGCGAACTCGCATTCTCACCCCATAGGGAATCTCGCTGATCGCTTGGCAACCAAGGACAAGTAACAATGACCATTCAGGATTTGTGGAGTAATTACTATCAGCCCATACGGTTGCATAAAGGCGTAAATGGCGATCGCCTAGTTGAAAGTCTTGATAGGCAGCCTTTGCTGAAGAGGGGACTTTAACATTCAAATGAGTCAATTCATTAATTATGGTTTCCAACTCCATTTCCGAAGAACGCAACCCTAAAGAACGCATTCCTAATCCATAATTAGGTTGCCAAGCTGGCAACAGATGCCAAGCCAAGTTTTGGGCGATTTCATCCAGTTGTTCTTGAAACCATAGTCCCGTATTCAGGATTAGCTCTGGAATATTAATAGATTCCGTAACGTTTGCTAGTGAAAATGCTTTGATCGGCTCTAAATTTTGGAGATACAACAACAATTGTTCGGGGTCATCATCGAATAGAGATAGTGGCACTTGGTAAGTATTCTCAAGGCGATCGCATTTTAGATCGATAATTAGATCGGCTAGATTGGCGAGATGTTTGACTAATTGCAGATGATGACTAAACCCTAAAATTAAAGCCTGTTCAATTTCTTCATAAATTTCAACAATGACAATAAAAGTATTGCTCAAATCAGGGCTATTTGCTCTTATAGGACTTTGTGGTTGCAAAATATCGGCAGGTATTTCTACCATGTCCCCTGATGACGGCGTTGTGCCTAAAATGTAAAGTGTAAAGCCATTCACCTCTAGATAATGAATATTTGCTTGGCGATTAGTAATTTCTCTAGAATCTAGATTTGGCGATCGTTCACGCAACCATTCACATATCGTCAAATAGGCGATCGCATCTAGATAAGTCTGCCATTGGCGATCGGCATTTTGGGATAGGGCGATCGCTTGCTGCATAATTTCAGGCGATAAAGCGATCGCTTCAATAGGTATCGTTTCCAATTCACTAATCATTGTTTGCCCCCCAGAATTGAGTAAATTGAGTGTCATCATTACTTTGCTCGTCTCTGCTAATTTGTTGTCTATTCATAGCGCTAGTTATTTGTAAGTTATGCAAAGGGTAGTTAACATTGATGCACTTTTTGTAAATACTTACAAAGCTTAATTGCAAAACGACTGCGTAGAGGAACTCCTTTACTCTTAATGCTTTCAGCCTCGGCGCGTTCCATTTCCTCATCCACTAATTCTTGTAAAACAACATCTAATTTGCGATCTAATTCACTTAATTGTGAAGGAAGCGTATAGAATTTGGCTAGTTCGATCGCCCGATCTTTCAATTCTCCTAACATCTCGCAGCGCACGTCTGATCGCAACTCCTTTAATTTCAGCAAGCGCGTCACTTGATATTGAGCCTCTAGTCCAACCGTGGTCGCAATTTCTGCCATCGTCTGCCCGTGACAGTGAAATAAACTCAGTCCCGTCAGGAAATTATTAGCGTTGTCGGGCGATCGCTGTTGAATTTTGGTATAGCGAATATCGGTAACTTTGGCGATCGCATTCTCTAAGCTTAAATCGAACTGCTGTCGATAGGCAACTAGGAAAGTAAAAGCCTCTTGCTCGTCGTTGGTTTGATCTAATAATTTCTCAGGATCAATCATTAGATTTGGCTGATCTAATGAGACTTGACGAGATTTACCGCCTCTTGCTTGAATGCGATATTGGCGCAACTTGTTAGCTATCTCCTGTAATTGATACAGAATAATATCTGGAGCGAGATTCTCCGCAAAATTTGTAGCTAAATATGTACTAATTTTCTTTAACTGTTCTGGCGTTGGTGCTGGGCATTGTCCTTTATTTCTACTTAATTTTGATTGCGCTTTTGATTGTAATCGCTCTACTCGATAGATAGCATGATAGGCATCTAGTAGATTTTTTGCTTGTTGAATGGAATATTGTGCAGTTTGATGGAATTCTGTATAAATACGCTCTAATTGCCTGGGTGATGTGTCGTTAAGAATTGCCCAATCGCTGATCAGATAAATGCCATGCTCCAGCAAGAATCCATGTAATTCGCGATTTTGCTTAACTTTGCGGCTTGTCCATGTGGATAGGTTGCTACGTTCTGGCTCAAAGCTATCTAGGATGTCACGAGCCACGGAGATGAATATACTTTGTTTGGGCTGGCGATCGCTTCGCTCAAGTACATCGTTCAGCACAAAAACTAATAAATCGTTATATTTAAATCCATGCTCGGCTCCAAATTTATTGGCGATCTGATAGCAAGTTTGTTCGATTTGATTGGAAATATAGCACCGCAGGCATAGTTCGGCTTTAGATTCACCATTTTGTGACAATTGCCATAGCTGCTTTTGAACTTGTAAATCCGTTAATTCAGCAACAGTCTCAAGAGTGTCTGTTACAGGAAATTGTTGCAAGAAATACTCTCTAGCATTAGCGATCGTTTCGCGAATGCATAGTCCAGTTGCCTTTAACCTCACAAATTGCCAATAATGGCTCGCTTTCATAACAAGTCCTATAACAGTCTCAACTTCTTAATACTTCTAGCTAATTTTGACCTATGCATCTATAGCTAGAGTTTAAATGAATCATCCCGTCTGCTTGCAGTACATGATTCATTTGATTTCATTTAAATACCTTAAATCCATCACTAAACCGTATCAATGGTTCTTCTTTTATGCCAAATTTATGCCGAACGCTAAAAGAAATTTGAGTAGGGCGATCGCAAATTAAGCAAATTTTTTCAAAAGGGAAAAACCAGTCACATTCCCTAAAGATTATTTGATAAATATTCCATAAATTTATTTTGCAGGTATATCCCAAGACAGAAATACAGAAGTTGATAAAAGCTACATTCTCTAATTCTAACCTCTGATAATAGGCGGTATTAAGTCTACTAATATAGATTAATTTTAAACAGTCCTGTAATTCATCTTTCCAATTAAGATTTTCAGTTACACTATCTATATCTCTACTAGCTTTTCCCCATGATGAATTGTCAGAAAGTTTTTCAAAACCTAACTTGATTTGCGGATATATTTGCTTAGAAAAATATTCTTCTAGTTGGTTATCAATCGAACGATCTAATTCTAATCTCCTAGAACAAAATTGTGGTTGAGGATTCCAAGGGTTTATGTCTAGCTCCTCCCAATTTATGTCTTCAAGACTATTAGTTAAATCTCCAATGAGGTTTAGGTTTATAGATTTTCCTATTGAGCTACTCACTTCTGTATCATTGAATTGGTAGGTCAAAGCTTCTAAGAACATACCCGATAAAGGATAGGTTTCTCCTTTTTGTACATGACTACATTCCCAAATATGTATTGTTAGATCTTCCAGCATTTGCATTAAGGTACTCATATTTTGAGGATTTTGTCTATCCAACAGAAAATTTAAAGCTTTAAAAGGACTTGCAAAAAAAATAAACTTAGGTATAGGTCTTTTATTAAATGTGTATAATTCTGCAATAGCCGATTCCGCTCTATATTTATCAATTCGTTTGGTCGAAAGTCTTATTTTCTCCCATTTTTTTTGATATGCAGGAATCAATATCTGTTGCTCAAATGGCAAATAGTTAATTTTACTGTGCATTATAAAATTTAAAGCTATTAACGTATTTTATGCTTTATTAGCTAATAACAATAGTCCATCATTAAACTCGCTAATGTCTAGTACCCTAAAAGCTTCAAAACAAGGACTTGAAATAGTCGATCGCGCTAGGCGACGTAAGGGTTGAACAAAAACACGATCTCTAAAAATTTTTCCTTTGACGACAATATATTCTCGGTAAAGCCAACGACTTCTAATATTTTTTATTGCATAGCTCTTGATTACTCAGATTTATCTATCTTACAAATCCCAAAATCCGCATTATAGGTGAATTTTATGACACTATTTTGGGGCTTCTTTATTTCGGTATCACCAGCGATCGCGATTCTTTGTTACTTCTATGAATGCGATCGCAGTCGAGGCGAATCCTATCAAGACAAGCTAAAAGCTTTTTTGATGGGCTTTGCTTGCATAATTCCTGCGGGTTTTATCGAAGGACTTGGTGCATATTTCTTTTCTGGCAATAAAATATTTGATTACTTGGATTACATCAATGATCTGAATAGTACGCCTACATTCTCTTTGCCAGAAGTTTTACTCGGTGGATTTGTGCTGTCAGCAATAGTGGAAGAGAGTCTTAAACTATGGATTTTATTAGCTGCATTTAGAAAGAGCGAATCTTTCAAGTCCAGAATTAATATCATCATGCTGACAGTTTGCATAGGCTTGGGCTTTGCCAGTATTGAGAACGTTATGTATGTATTTACGCTCTATAGCAAAACGGGTCACATAATTGCTCAGGCTAGGGCTTTTATGAGTTTGCCAATGCACGCGATCGCCGCCCTAGTCATGGGAAGTATCCTCGCTCAGAGAGATACTGAGACTAAACATCACAAATGGATAGCGCTTAAAGCTCTCCTAGCCGCAATTCTCTTGCATGGAACCTATAACTCTTTGCTATTAATGCACACATGGCTTAGTGGTTTACTTGTCCTGATTTGTCTGGGGCTTAGTATTTTCTATGCAATTCGATATTTTAAAAATCTCCAACCTCACCTTCTCACAAAGGAAACATCACTCAAACCTAGCAAGGCTTGGTGGCAATGGCACTCCCATTCTCCATTGTTTTGGATCACAGCAGTTACTGCCGTGATCGCTTCTAGTTATTGGATACCGCAAAGCCTTGGTCAAGTTGCTGGTCGGAATGACATTACTGGCTATCAATCGATTACGAGCAATGAAGAAAATGCAATTTCTCAAGTCCAAATCAAATATCGAAATGGTGATTACACTGGGGTAATTTATGACTGCGATCGCATCCTTAGCAAGAATCCACGAAATGCTAAAGCTTATTTTTATCAAGGAATTGCTTATTTCTATGGATTCAATAATACCGATCAAGCGATCTTAAGTTACAGCCGCGCCATTGAGCTCGATCCTGAATATACATTGGCGTATTACAATCGCGCCGAGGCTTACTTCTATCAAAAAAATTATACCCAAGCCTTGGCCGACTACGATCTTGCGATTCGAGCAAACGGAGATTTAGGAACTAAAGGCAATAAACGTCTTGCCGATATCTATGCAAATCGTGGCGATGCTCTAGGGCAATTAGGAAGATTTTCAGAAGCTTTGGCTTCAGCCAATCGCGCAATTGAAATCGATCCCCAGCATGGGTTTGCTTGGTATATTCGCAGCATGGCTCTAGGTTATCTTGGTCGAAATCAAGAGGCATTGAAAGCTGTAGATACTGCGATTAAGTTCGCAAATTATGCCTATGTTTGGCATCATCGCGGTGATGTGATGTATGACCTAAAAAGGTATCGTGAGGCGATCGCTTCTTACGAAAAAGCGGTGCAAATCGATCCTGAATATGTTCGATCTATGTATAGTCGAGGCTTGGTATTAGCAGAACTTGGACGCGATCGCGAAGCGCTAACTGCTTTTGACCAAATCCTAGAGCTATATCCAGATTGGAAAGCCATAAAAGAATCCAAACAGAAGATTCTCAATAAACTAAAACAAAAAGGATCTATCTAAAATGACTAAAATGACAGAAACTACTCCACTTAAGCGACAAGCCCAAAACGGCGATCCTCAAGCGATCGCTACTTTGATGAATCGCTCTTTTCAACGCCGAGGCGTGACTGCGTTTGTCACTATCAAAGGTACTTGCTTACAAGTATTATTGGTATCCTCTAAAGCCCCAAGCCAATCGACATATGTTTCTATGATTTGGATGGGCATACATAAATTGGCGATCCCCAATATCCATACCCTAGAAATGTATGGGAAACAATTGGGAAATGAAATCCCAAGTTGGAGTCAAAAAGTGACTCTTGATAATGCGATAGTAGATAGAAAACATCAACAAGACGATCATTATCCAAATCCTGATACCAATCTAATTGAAAAGGAGATCGATGCTGCGATCGCCCCTTCGATTGGGGTGTCCGAAGTAATTCCTGTAAAAACTCCAGACGCTCAAGATGATGAAAAGGTCAGGAATAAGAATAAATCTCATTCCTTCATCCAACTGGTGCTGCGATTAAATATCCGTGCCGCCGCCTATGGATATTTAATGGATGTTATTGGTTCGGAATTTTCTTCATTTGTACTAACAGGTTTTTTTAGTTTGATGTTGGCAATGCAGGGTAAAAACTACTATCAAATTCTATCTGAGCTTTCTAACAGTAACTTTTCGATTGTCTATATGTCATTTGGGTTGTTCTTTTCTGGTGCAGGAGGCTTCCTGGCTGCCCGTTGTAGTAAGCACGATCGCATACTCAATTCCGCCTTTGCAGGAGCGATATCGACTAGTTTGGGATGCCTGATGACCTATACAAACCCACAATCTATACCAGGTTCGTTACAAACTATGTCACTCCTGCTAACGATACCCGCAGCGATCGCTGGTGGCTTGATTAGACAAGCTTTACTCAAAAGGCAAATGCGGACGATATGAATATTATCGACTCCCTTTGGGACGCGGTAGATGTGGATTGTCGTTGTCATAAATAGAGGATTGCACCGAGAAACTTCCAAACGATCTGGATGAACTACTTTGTTCGGGCATAGAATTTTTCGCGATCGCCCCTAATGGATTGCTAAAAATTGTGGCGATCGTCACTAAGGCGATGAGTCCTTTTTCTGAGAAGTGGCGCATATCTTTTTCCTCAACTGTTATCTAAATAGATTGCGGGAAAAAATGAATTCAAAAGGCTCATTTATGGGCTCAGTTTTTGACTCACCTGTTGAGATAACAGCTATAGCCAAGTAATGAGTTTCTATAAACAAATCGAATTCACTTTACGCACTTGTCACTTCTCAGAGCATCTTCTACGCATCTAGTTACAAAACTTTACAATCATGACTTGCTTAGTGTTTCGACAACTTTGGCGATCGCTTCTTTGGTATTCATTTTATTTCTCCTGTCTTACATTTCCGATAGCCAAGCGTTGATTTTAGAGATGAGTTCTTCGGTGGTTTGTCCTCCAGTGAATAGACGTATTTGGATTGGTGATAGGCTTTGGCAGAGTTGGGCGATCGCTAGTTCAGCTATCCATTTAAACTACATAAAGCTTGTTCACCATTTCATCTAACTCTTCATAAGCCTCTCGAATATCTTCTATTTTTTGCTTTATTTCGGCGGTCAGGCGATCTCGTTCTGCAAATACTCTGGCAATGTCATCATCAGTCTTAGGAATTTTCCCTTCATCTAATAGACTTTGCCAAGTAAAGCCACAATCTGCAAATTTAGGTAAATAATTTCTCAGATACTCTAATACAAGAGGACTATCTGATTGCAAAAGTTCAGTACGTCCAAGCAAAAGCTTATTATCACTAACTTTGACTTTAGAAATCAACTGATTGTAATCCCCAATCACTTCAAAATTAACTGACTCGGCACTGACAAAATCCCAACTTGGAGGATTTACTGATTCTAGTACCGTAAAGAAATTCACTTCTATTTTGATGCTGTCATTTCGATAATTGAATTGAATTTTATGACCCATATTTACTAATTCATGAATTTCCCAATTCCATGTAATCAAATTATCAACTGCTTCAATAAATGGCTGTTGTTTTTTTAAAGAGATATTTTTAATTGGAAACTCTTTTAAATCATCTGGGTAAATACGACTCTTAGCAGGTTTCCCTACAGTGGTCGTCATGATATTTTCATCACGGTTATTTTCTAGTAAAAATCTCTTACCAAAACTAGAAGCTAAAATTGCGGCTACATAGCGCAAGTCAAATTTTTTCGATAAGGAAGCTTGCTGTTTAGCGCGATCAAAAATCTTAACTTTTTTCCCTTGCCCATCTCCTAGATTACGCTGATACTTTTTTGAGAACTCATACATTTGACGAGGTTCATCTTCTAATCTTTTAATTCTATAAACATCTTCCCATTTGACGCAAATTCTGACACTATCAGGGACATAAAACCCATCACCAGAAATAACTCCGCGATCATAGGTTGGGAAAGAAGTCATGCCAAATAAAATCTTAGGAAGATCATATAATTCGGGAATTGTTATTCTACTAACTTTACTAGGTACTCTTTCTGTATTCCATTCTAAATATCTAATTTTATCTACAGAAAATTCAGCAATTATATTCTCACCATCTAGATATTTTTTTAAGTTAATATTTGTTGGAATGTCAGACAATAAATCATCTTTGCGAAATTCTCCTTGTTCGGAATGCAGAACCATCGCCTTAGAACAATAACAAATATCTTCTAAGTCAGTTACATTTTCA
>Ga0247834_1006926_pt1 | contig 12385 bp, 9 predicted proteins | sample LaCruzMarch2015__8_FD_187118 | JGI IMG/M metagenome (GOLD analysis project Ga0247834, IMG submission 187118) | Freshwater microbial communities from meromictic Lake La Cruz, Castile-La Mancha, Spain - LaCruzMarch2015_12m | ecosystem: Environmental > Aquatic > Freshwater > Lake | place: Spain... | reverse complement strand
CCAGGAAGATCCCTATCGCTTTCTGATCTGTGCCGACAAATTCCAGACCGGCTACGACGAACCCCTGCTGCACACGATGTATGTCGACAAAGTGCTGTCGGGCATCAAGGCGGTGCAAACCCTGTCAAGGCTGAACCGCGCCCACCCCAAAAAGCATGACGTCTTCGTGCTCGACTTCATGAACGACGTCGACACCATTCAGCAGGCTTTCGCGGATTACCATCGCACCACCATCCTCGCCGACGAAACTGACCCCGACAAGCTTCACAACCTTAAGGGCACCCTCGATGGTTATCAGGTCTACGATCTGCAGCAGGTCGACGACCTGGTGGAGCTGTATCTGGGCGGCGCTGATCGCGATTCTCTCGATTCCATCCTCGATGCCTGCGTGGCGGTCTACCGGGAGCAGCTTGACGAAGATGGCCAGGTGGCCTTCAAGGGCAAGGCCAAGGCCTTCACTCGCACCTACGGCTTCCTCTCATCGATTCTCCCCTACACCAACGCCGATTGGGAGAAGCTCTCGATCCTGTTGAACTTCCTCATCTCCAAGCTGCCGGCTCCGATTGAGGAAGACCTCTCAGCAGGAATCCTGGAAGCGATCGATATGGACAGTTACCGCGTGGAGAAGCAGGCGGCCGTCAGGATTCAGCTTGCCGATGAGGACGCGGAAATTCAGCCAGTGCCACCTGGCGGTGGTGGCGGTAACCATGGGCCGGAGTTGGATCGCCTCTCGAACATCCTCAAGGTGTTCAATGATCAGTTCGGCAACATCGAGTGGACCGACGAGGATCGAGTCAACCGCCTGATCACCGAAGACATCCCCAGGCGCGTTTCCGCGGACCCCGCCTACCAGAATGCCCGCCAATACTCCGACAAACAGAATGCAAGGATCGAACACGACATGGCATTGATGCGCGTGATGACGGATGTGCTCAAGGATGACATGGAGCTCTTCAAGCAGTTCATGGACAACGAGTCGTTCCGCCGCTGGATGGCGGATACGGTCTTTGGTCTCACTTATGAATAGATCCTGCGTCTCCGCACTCCCATGCCTATGCCTCTGAGTTTGACAAGTTTAGTCCAGTAAACTCTGCTCTATCTTGGCTGCTTCTGTGGCTGTATAGATCTTCTCTCTGTATCGAATCCCAGCAGCGCCCATGATCCGGCTTCTGACCACGTCACAATCGTGGTGAGGGACCACGTGGCGGACCACCTGACGCTTGTGCTGGCCGTGGCCAGTCCGTGGCTGGAGGTGCAGCTGCTGCACTACCGCCACCCGGAACCTCTCCCTGATCCGGCCATAGAGAACCTGGCCCGGGTGGGGTTCAACCACATCTGCTTTGCCGTTGACGACCTGGAGGCCACAGTTGCCCGGCTGCAGGCCGGGGGTGGCGCGCTCCGCAACGCGGTCATGGACTTTCATCACCGCAAGCTGGTGTTTCTCCGCGGTCCGGAGGGCATCACCGTGGAGCTGGCGGAATGGAAGGGCGGCGCCGCCTCCTAGCTGGCGCCGGCCAGCAGCGCCTCCAGCCGTCCCTGGCGCTCCAGGGTGTGGAGGTCGTCGCACCCCCCCACATGGGCGTCGTCAATGAAGACCTGGGGCACCGAGCGGCGGCCATCGCTGCCCCGGGCCACCATGGCGTCGCGGGCGTCCTCGTCGCCATCGATGACGTATTCCTCGTAGGTTACGCCCTTGCGGTCGAGCAGTTGCTTGGCCCGGATGCAGAACGGGCAGAAGCGCCAGGTGTAGATCTCAACCTTGGGCATGGAGGGGAGGGCGATGACAGTTGCCTTCGATTCTGACGACCCCCATGCCCTCTCGCCCGATAGAGATTCCACCCCATGCACGCTGATCTGCCCGGCGGCCTGACGCCCCACCAACGCACGCCCACCTTCGACGCCGACAGTGTGCCGGCGGGTCTGCGGGCGCAGCACAGCACCAAAGCCGGTGTATGGGCCCGGCATCGTGGCGCCCACCCAGTTGCACCGGGCTGCGGTTTTACGTCGAGTTCCACCGGGCGGAGCGTCGTTCACCCCAGCTCGAACCGGTCCAGGTCCATCACCTTGCTCCAGGCCGCCACGAAGGCGGCCACGAAACGCGCCCCGCCGTCGGCGGCGGCGTACACCTCGGCGATCGCCCGCAGCTGGGCGTTGGAGCCGAAGATCAGGTCGACGCGGGTGGCGGTCCACCGGAGGTCGCCCGTTTCCCTGTCGCGGCCCTCGAAGCTGTCCTCGGCCTCGCTGGTCGCCGTCCAGGTGGTGCCCATGTCGAGCAGGTTGACGAAGAAGTCGTTGCTGAGGGTCTCGGGGCGATCGGTGAACACCCCATGCCGTGACTTGCCGTGGTTGGCCTCCAGCACCCGCAGGGCCCCCACCAGCGCCGTCATCTCGGGGGCGGTGAGGGTCAGCAGCTGGGCCCGATCCACCAGCAGCTCCTCGGCGGAGGCCGGCAGGCCCGGCCGCAGGTAGTTGCGGAAGCCGTCGGCCTTCGGCTCAAGCACGGCGAAGGAGGCCCCATCCGTCTGCTCCTGGGAGGCATCCATGCGCCCGGGGGTGAAGGGCACCGCCAGGGCATGGCCGCCCCGCCGGGCCGCCTCCTCCACGGCGGCGGCTCCCCCCAGCACGATCAGATCGGCCAGGGAGATCCGCTTGCCGTCGTGCTGGGAGCTGTTGAAGTCCTGGCGGATCGCCTCGAAGGCCTCCAGCGCCCGGGCCAGCTTGGCGGGCTGGTTCACCTCCCAGTCCTTCTGGGGGGAGAGGCGCAGCCGTCCACCGTTGGCACCGCCGCGCTTGTCGGAGCCGCGGAAGCTGGCGGCCGCCGCCCAGGCCGTGGCCACCAGCTGGGAGATGGGTAGGCCCGCTTCCAGGATCCGGCCCTTGAGAGCGGCGATGTCGTGGGCGTCGACCAGCGGATGGTCGACGGTCGGGATCGGGTCTTGCCAGAGCATCACCTCCGCCGGCACCAGGGGTCCCAGGTAGCGGCAGCGGGGACCCATGTCGCGGTGAACGAGCTTGAACCAGGCCCGGCGGAAGGCCTCCCCCAGCTGCTCGGGGTGGGCATGGAAGCGCCGGGAGATCTCCAGGTAGGCCGGATCGACCCGAAGCGAGAGGTCGGTGGTGGCCATCATCGGCGCGTGCCGCTTCGACGGATCGTGGGCATCGGGCACGGTGCTCGCCGCCGCCGGATCGGTGGGTCGCCACTGCCAGGCCCCGGCCGGACTCTTCTCCAGCGCCCACTCGTAGCCGAACAGGTTGTCGAAGTAGCCGCTGTCCCACTGCACGGGGTTGGCGGTCCAGGCGCCCTCCAGGCCGCTGGTGGTCGTGTCGTCGCCTTTGCCGCTGCCGAAGCGGTTGCGCCAGCCCAGGCCCTGCTCCTCCAGGCCGGCCGCCTCGGGCTCCGGCCCCACCAGGTCGGGATCGCCGGCGCCGTGGCACTTGCCGAAGGTGTGGCCCCCGGCGATCAGGGCGACGGTCTCCTCGTCGTCCATCGCCATGCGGGCGAAGGTCTCGCGGATGTCCCGGGCGGCGGCGAGGGGATCGGGCTGGCCGTTGGGTCCCTCGGGGTTGACGTAGATCAGCCCCATCTGGACGGCGCCGAGCGGGTCCTCCAGCTCGCGGTCGCCGCTGTAGCGCTTGTCCCCCAGCCATTCGGTCTCCGGGCCCCAGTCGATGTCGATCGGCGGCTCCCAGACGTCCTGCCGGCCCCCGGCGAAGCCCAGGGTGGGGAGGCCCATCGATTCGATGGCGCAGTTGCCCGCGAAGATGATCAGGTCGGCCCACGAGAGGGCGCTGCCGTACTTCTGCTTGATCGGCCAGAGCAGGCGCCGGGCCTTGTCCAGGTTGCCGTTGTCGGGCCAGCTGTTGAGGGGCGCGAAGCGCTGGGTGCCGGAGCCGGCGCCGCCGCGGCCGTCGTGGATGCGGTACGTGCCGGCGCTGTGCCAGGCCATGCGCACGAAGAACGGCCCGTAGTGGCCGTAGTCGGCCGGCCACCAGTCCTGGGAGGTGGTCATCAGCGTGAACAGGTCCTGGCGCAGGGCCTCCAGGTCGATCGTGCGGAACGCCGCGGCGTAGTCGAAGCCGCCGCCCATCGGATCCGACAGGGGCGCGTGCTGATGCAGCACCGCCAGGTTCAGCTGCCGCGGCCACCAGTCGCGGTTGGAGCGGGCCCCGGCCGTGCTGCCCCGGAGGGTGCCGTGCAGGAAGGGGCACTGGCCACCGGAGTTGGCACCGGCCTCGGGGGAGAGTCCTTCCATCTGCGGCGGCAGCGTCTGTGCCGAATGTAGGAATGGAACAGGGGGCCGGTCAGCCGCTGCCGATTGTTTTCCTGGTGAGGTCCCAGCGATGAACGCTGGCCCCCATCCGGAATGGGGGGACCGCTCCACTGTTCACCCCGATGCTGCGAGCATGCAACCCCAGCAAGATCGTGCACAACATGGGCGCCCGTCTGACTCGATTCCGACTCGGCATGTAGAGATCCAGTGGGCCAAAAAAGATATGTTAAGATGACATCCAGTAAATCTGCGCCACATTCAGCCAGGGTTACCCTGTTCAAATAGATAGAAATTGAAATCGCATGACCCATCGATTGTCGGATAGCCGTCGGCGATTCATGGACATGCTTGCCCGCCGCTCGAGATGGTTGAAGGCTGGCTTGCTGCTGGTTTTCGCCTTGGCCTTGGTGGTGAGCGTTGCCTCCGTCGATGCGGCTGTTCCTGCCGGTGATCTTCCAAGGGCCATCACTCTGGATGGGCGAGACCAATACATCTTGCGGTACGTCATTTATCTCTCCGTGCTGATCGGTGGTGCCCTGGGAGGGTTCATCTATAGCGTCAGCAGGCATCGTGGCTTCATCATTCCCCACTGGGTGACCCAGCAGGCGGAGGGCCAGGCAGACCTGGAGCTTCAAAGTGGCGACGGATTGGTGCGGCCAGCCCCACGCAGTAAGGCCTCTGAGAAATCAACTTACACCAAATATGATCTCGGAACGGTTGCCGATATCGTTGTGGGAATCGGTGGTGGCATCATCATCTTCAACCTGGTTCCCCAGGGTGGGGACTCTGATCTGTTCGAAAGCCTGCTGAACCAGCCGGTCAGCCTTGGGACGGCGGTGAGCACGGTCATGAAGATCCTTGCCCTGTCGCTGATCGGTGGATTCGCTGGCATCAGCCTCTTCGATGAAGCGGCCAAGCGCGTCAGTCGGCAGTTGGAGGATACCCAGACGCAAGTGCTCGTCAATCACGGCAAGATCCAGGAGCTGCAGAAGAACGACCAGCAGGAATCTGACATTCAATTTCTGCTTAGCCCACTGGTTGATCCCTCCCTTCAACCGCTCAGTGACTCCCAGAATGAAGCCCTCCATGCCCATGTGCTGCAGGCGCCTCTGAACATCCGCAACAAGGTGTTCGAACGGCTCCAGAAGGCCCATGACAGCCATCTGCTCACCGGCAGTGATGCCGGCAGCCTGAGTGGTTCCGAAATCGAGACCCGCCTGACCCTGCAGCAGGGGCTGCTGGCAGGATTCGATGCCCTGATCGCCGCCGCCAAGGAGCAGAAGCGCACTGGAGCTGGGGACGATGCGTTCCTGCACCGTTATCTTGCCCACCGGGGCTTCGTTCACCTTCAACTCGGCGCCGGCGGCGAACGGCTGGGTGGGCCGGGGGGCCATCCCAGTCGGCACTGGCGCGAGGCCGAAGAGAGCCTCACGCAGGCGATCGATCTGCGCGACCTCAGGGCCGCCGACAGGCAGATGTACTGGCATTACAGCCTGCAGCGCATGGTCGCCCGCTTCAAGCTCGGCAACACCGACCCGATCAAGGCCGAGATCAATCAGCCGGACGTGATGCAATGGCTCAACAAGAGCCGTGGGATCGTGCACGCCGTCCTCAAGTCAATGCCTGAGGATTTCGTCGCCTTTCTGCGGGACCTTCTGCCCGCCTTGTTTGAGGGCGAAGAACCGACGCCATTGCTAAAGATCCAACGCGCAGGAGTTCTCTGATGCCGTTCATCACTGCCCTGGAAGATGCAGGCCTGAGCCCTGACCCCACCGCCGCCGCGGCTGACTCCTATGTTCCGGTGGGCCAGCAGCTCGGCATCGACTGGATTCGCCCCAGTGATGACGGCGCGCTGGCGCTGGTGTGCCTGGCCGGGCCCTACACCTGCCCGGGTGCAAGCGCCCCCCTCGCGAAGGGGGCGGTCCGCTACCTGAACCCGGCACGGTTTCAGATCCCCGCGGAAGCCTGGCAGCGGCCCCTGCCCCAGCCTTTGGAACCACGCCAGGGGGGGGCGGAGCGCTCTGTGGGCAGCGTCGCTTCCGCCTCCGGGCCACCCAGGGGACCGCTGCCACCGGAGGTGGCGGCACTGACGCACCATTACGAGGGCTGCCGGCTGGAGGCCTATCCCGATCCGAAGACCAAGGCCGAACCGATCACGATCGGCTGGGGGAGCACCTTTCACAAGGATGGTTCCCCGATCCGCCTGGGGGATCGCCTCTCCCAGGCGGAGGCCGATGAGCTCTACGACTTCATCTGCTATCAGCGGTTCTGGAAGAAGCAGGAAGCGCGCATTCCCTTCTGGCAGGAGATGAACGACAGACAGCGATCCGCTCTCTGCAGCTTCGCTTACAACCTCGGTGCTGACTTCTATGCAGGTGAAGACTTCGATACGATCACGGCCAACCTGCGCGAGCGTGACTGGGCGGCGGTTCCGGGCACGTTGATGCTGTATCGCGAACCCAGAAACCACCAGGTCGTTGTCGGCCTGGGACGGCGCCGGCGTGCTGAGGGTCTGGTGTGGATGGGCGCTGACCCAGCGGAGGCCATCCGGCAGGCCGAGCGCGAGATCAACAGCGCCGAGGACGCCAGGCGTTGGGAGCAGACGCTGCGCAACAGTCCCCAGGCCTTGGCCCTGGCCGACTCCAGGCCCAGGTCCATCCCTGGGTCTGCTTCCACCAGCGAGCTGAAGCTTCAGGACCTGCTGGAACGGGATCTGGTCATCGGCCACGGGGAGATCCCAGGGTATCCCGCCCTGGCTAACCAGATTCAGCGACGCCTGATCGCGCTCCAATTGCTGGAGCCCCCCACCGGAGTCTTCGGGCCGATTTCCACCGCTGCCCTCAAGCGGTTCCAGACCTTGATGAAGAGCGGTGAGGAGAATGTGCTGGGCTCGGCCACCGCGAAGCTGCTGATTGAAACGTCCCTCGAGGAGTTGCCCCAGCCGACTCTGGACCTCAGCGGCGGCGACCTGGCCGCGCGGATCATTCAATACATGCGCCAGAAAGGGGTCCAGGTGTTCGCGGGCCCAGGAGAGAGGAACATCGTCTACGTCGAGGGGATGAATCCCGATGGCAGCCTCAACGACGACCCCCCCAACCAGTTCAACGACCTGCGGCTGGTGATCGATTGTGCCGAGGCCCGGCCGAAGATCATCGGCAAATGGGAGGCCACCACCGAGCCGGGGAGCCACTACACGAACACTCCGATGAATGCGCGCGGCGCCGCCCGCATCAGGTTCGGCCAGTACCGCGCCTGGCAGGTCGGCCAGCATGGCGAGAATGATCCCCATGAGGCCCTGGTGCAGGCGGCCCCGGTGACGGTTTTCCGGGATGCCAACCGGGACTTCCAGCGGCCCGGCGACAGTGAAGACACCGGGCTCTTCGGCATCAACCAGCACTGGGGCTATGACCTGCCCCGCAACGACATCGGCCGCGCCAGCGCAGGCTGTCTGGTGGGGCGCTCACGGGAGGGCCATCGTGAATTCATGCGCCTCGTCAAGCAGGACCCCCGCTACAAGGCCAACGAGGGTTTCCTGTTCAGCACCACGGTCATCCCCGGGGACGCTCTGGAAGCCTCGTTTCCTCGTTGAGCCGGCCTCGCCGCAGTCCACATCTAGCCTGATCTCAGCGCCCCGGCCTCGGCATGCCCACCCCCTACGCCCTGCTGCTCCTGGCGCTTCTGGACGCCACACCGGGACTGGCTGCGGCGCAACCTCAACGTGGGGAACTCAGCCCCAGAGAGGAGTTCATGGTGATGGTGGGCGTGGGCTCCGGGTACATGAGCGCCCTCTGCAACCTGGAAAAGGACGGCTTCATCTCCACCGCCACCCGCGCCAAGCTGGCCCAGGCCCAACTGGACATCATCAGCGGCGATCCCTCCACCAAGGACGACCTGGAAGGGGTGCTCGCCGGCATGAAGGGCATGGAGGAGGACAAGGACCTCTGCCCCAGCCAGGTGTTGCCACTGCGCCGCCAATGAGCCGCCAAGGGGGAGGCTGATGGAGCCGCGCGAACGCCTGGCCAGGGTGTTGCCGGGCCTCGCACGGTTGCTCGACTACCAGAGCAGCTGGCTGCGACCGGACCTGCTGGCGGGTGTCACGGTGGCCGCCTACCTGGTGCCCCAGTGCATGGCCTACGCCGAAGTGGCCGGCCTGGCGCCGGTGGCGGGCCTGTGGGCGATTCTGCCGCCGCTTCTTCTCTATGCCCTGCTGGGTTCTTCGCCCCAGCTCTCGGTGGGGCCCGAGTCCACCACCGCCGTGATGACGGCCGCGGCGGTCGGGCCGCTGGTGGCGGGGGACCCGCTCGCCTACGCCGGGTTCTGCAGCCTGCTGGCCCTGCTGGTGGGACTGGTCTGCTGCGCCGGCGCCTGGGCCCGGCTGGGGTTCCTGGCCGATCTCCTTTCCCGGCCGATCCTGGTGGGCTACCTGGGCGGTGTGGCCCTGATCATGATCGGCGGCCAGCTGGGCCGGGTCAGCGGCCTGACGCTGCAGGCCGACTCCAGCCCCGCCCAGTTGCTGGAGCTGCTGGGCCGGTTGGGGGAGATCCACCGGCCCACCCTGCTGCTGGCCTTGGGGGTGCTCGTGTTCCTGCTGCTGGTGCAGCGCCGCTTCCCCCGGGCGCCGGCCCCCCTGCTGGCGGTGCTGCTGGCCATGGCGGTGGTGGCGGTGGGACACCTCGATCAACGCGGTGTGGCCGTGATCGGCGCCATTCCGGCCGGCCTGCCCCGGCCGTCGCTGCCGCCCGGGGTCTCGCCGGACCAGCTGCGCTACCTGCTGACGGCGGCGGTGGGCATCGCCCTGGTGGGTTATTCCGACAACGTGCTCACGGCCCGGGCCTTCGCTGCCCGGGGTGGCTACCGCATCGACGCCAACCAGGAACTGCTGGCCCTCGGCACCCTGAACCTGGGCAATGGGCTGATGCAGGGCTTTCCGGTGAGCAGCAGCGGCAGCCGCACCGCCATCGGCGATTCCCTCGGCAGCCGCTCCCAGCTGTTCTCCCTGGTGGCGCTGGCGGTGGTGCTGGCGGTGCTGCTGTGGCTGCGGCCGGTGCTGGCCCTGTTCCCCACGGCGGCCCTGGGGGCGATCGTCATCTATGCCGCCCTGCGGCTGATCGACATCCGGGAGTTCCTGCGGCTGCACCGCTTCCGCCCCAGCGAATTCCGGCTGGCCCTGATCACCCTGGTGGGGGTCCTGGCCACCGACCTGCTCCTTGGCGTGGCGCTGGCGGTGGGGCTGTCGGTGATCGATCTGTTTGCCCGGCTGGTGCGCCCCCACGCCGCCGTCATGGGGATCGTGCCCCGGCTGGCGGGCCTGCACGATGTCCGCGACTGGGAGGGGGCGCGCACCATCCCGGGCCTGGTGCTGTTCCGTTTCGATGCCCCCCTCTGTTTCGCCAATGCGGAGCATTTCCGCCAGCGGGTGCTGGAGACGATCGCCGCCGAGTCCCAGCCGGTGGCCTGGTTCGTGCTCAATGCCGAGGCCATCGTCGAGATCGACATCACCGCGGCCGATGTGCTGGAGGAGCTGCAGCGGGAGCTGACCGCCCGGGGCATCACCTTCGCTCTGGTGCGGGTGAAGCAGGACCTCTACGCCCAGCTGGAGCGGGCCGGTCTGGTGGAGCGGATCGGGCCGCGCCTGTTCTTCCCCACCCTGCCCACGGCGATCGCGGCCTTCCAGGCCCGGACGACCGGGGCGCCGCTGCCCGGCCCATGAACGCCGCTCCCGAGCGCCATCTGCTGGTCCTGGCGGGGGGCGGCCACAGCCACGTGCTGGTGCTGCGGCGCTGGCTGATGCGCCCTGTCACCCGGCCGCCGGGCACCCGCCTCACCCTGGTGAGTCGCCACGGCACCGCCCTCTATTCGGGCCTGCTGCCTGCCGTGGTGGCGGGGCTGGAACCAATGGAGGCCGCCGCCATCGACCTGCGCCGCCTCTGCACCCTGGCGGGGGTGACCTTTGTGCAGGCGGAGATCACCGGGCTGGATCCGGCGGCCCGGGAGCTGCGGTTGGCGGGCCGTCCGCCCCTGCGCTTCGACCGGCTCAGCCTCGATCTGGGTGCCGTGACCGCCACCTCGGGATGGTCGGCGGGGCAGGCGATGGCCGTCAAGCCGCTGGAGCCCTTCCTGGCCTGGGCGGAGCGGCGTGTCAACGGCGAACCCCTGGTGATCCGCGGCGGCGGGGCCGCCGCCGTGGAACTGGCCCTGGCCTTCCGGGCCCGGGGCATGGCCTGTGAGCTGCTGCTGCAGGGGGAGTGCCTGCACCTGGGTTCGGCGGCGGCGAACCGGGCCGGTGAACGGCTGCTGGCCCAGGCCGCCATCCCGATCCAGCGGCGGGCGCCGCCCGAAGCCCGGGCCGATCTGGCCTGCACCGGCAGCCGCGCCCCCGCCTGGCTGGGGTCCGCCGGCCTGCCGGTGGACCCGCCGAGCGGCCGGGTGCTGACCGAATCCAGCCTGGCGGTGATCGGCCATCCGGCCCTGTTCGCCAGCGGCGACTGCGGCCTGATCGCCGCCGATCCCCGGCCCCCCTCGGGGGTGTGGGCGGTGCGGGCGGCGCCGGTACTGGCGGAGAACCTGCGCCGCAGCCTGGCCGAGCCCCCCGAACCGCTGCGGCCCTGGCGGCCCCAGGCGCGGGCCCTGCAGCTGCTGGGCGACGGCGGCTGGCAGGCCGATGGCCCCCGGGCCCTGGCCTTCCTTGGGCCTGTGGCCCTGGGGCCAGCGGTGTGGATCTGGCAGTGGAAGCAGCGCATTGATCGGGCTTTCATGGCCCGCTTCGCCGCGCTCCAGCCGATGGCCGCCGCCGCCATGGCCTGCCGCGGCTGTGCCGCCAAGCTGGGGGCCGCCCCCCTGGCGTCCGCCCTGGCCCGGCTCGACCTCGGCGGACCGCCGCGGCCAGTGGAAGACGCGGCCCTCGTGGCCACCTGTGCCGACGGCAGCCTGCTGCTGCAGAGCGTCGATGGGTTCCCGGCCCTGGTGGACGACCCCTGGCTGAACGGGCGACTCACCACCCTGCATGCCTGCAGCGACCTCTGGGCCAGTGGCGCCGCCCTGAACAGCGTGCAGGCCCTGGTGACGGTGCCGGAGGCGGCGGCGTCCGTGCAGGAGGAGCTGCTGCTGCAGACCCTGGCCGGGGTGTGCTCGGTGCTCGATCCCCTCGGGGCCGCCCTGGTCGGTGGCCACACCCTGGAGGGCCGTGATGGGGCGGGACTGGCCCTGGCCCTGACGGTGAATGGCCGGGTGGCGCCGGCGGCCCACTGGCGCAAGGGGCCGCTGCGGCCCGGTGAGGCCCTGCTGCTGACCCGCCCCCTGGGCAGCGGCGTGCTGTTCGCCGCCGCCATGGCCGGCGCCGCCGCCCCCGCCTGGATGGAGGTGCTGCTGGAGGCGATGCAGTGCAGCCAGGCGCCCCTGGTGCCGTTGCTCGCCGCCCACGGCTGCCGCGCCTGCACCGACATCACCGGCTTCGGCCTGCTGGGCCACCTCGGCGAGATGCTGGCCGCCAGCGGCGCGGGGCTGGCCGTGGAGCTCGACGCCGCCGCCATTTCCGCCTATCCCGGCGCCCTGGAGCTGCTGGAGCGGGGCTTTGCCAGCAGCCTGGCCCCCGCCAACGCCGCCGCCCTGGCGCTGCTGGAGGGTCCGGTGCGGCTCGCGGCACCGGCCGCCCTGGCGGGGCTGCTGATCGATCCCCAGACCTGCGGACCGCTGCTGGCGGCGCTGCCGGCGGAGCAGGCACCCGCCGCCCTGGCGGCCCTGCGTGCCGCCGGCTTCGGGGCGGCGGCGGTGATCGGGCGGGTGGTGGGCTGACGGCAGGAACGGGGGAGCGGGGGTGCGCAGACCCCGCGGGTCAATAAACTGGTTTTCTAACCAGTTTGTGACAGGCCGATGGCCCAGCCGATCGGATCCTTCGAAGCCAAATCCCAGTTGTCGCGCCTTCTGAGGGCTGTGGAAAGGGGCGAGCGCTTCACCATCACCGTGCGTGGCAGGCCGGTGGCCGACCTTGTTCCCTGCGAGGCCTCTGCCAACGACGCCATCAAAAGGGCGGTCGAGGAGATGCGTCACTTTCCCAAGGTCCTGGGCGTTGCTGACGATGCCGTCGCTCGCTTCATCGGTGAGGGTCGCGAGTGAGC
>Ga0247834_1006921_pt1 | contig 12391 bp, 10 predicted proteins | sample LaCruzMarch2015__8_FD_187118 | JGI IMG/M metagenome (GOLD analysis project Ga0247834, IMG submission 187118) | Freshwater microbial communities from meromictic Lake La Cruz, Castile-La Mancha, Spain - LaCruzMarch2015_12m | ecosystem: Environmental > Aquatic > Freshwater > Lake | place: Spain... | reverse complement strand
AATAACCAGTCGAAAGTATTTATGTACAGTGGTGACGTATTTCACCCTGGTATAGACCGACCGCCGAAGGGTGCTTGCAAATCTACTGGGGTATAACTTTTTCGGGCTTTGTTAGGTGAAGCTAGTGACCGACCGCCGAAAGCTGGGGGGAAAATTCTACCAGGGTAGATGGTCTTCGGACAAGGAGATGGCACCCCTCCTGTAGGAGAAAGAAAAGCTTCGGCGGACTCTAAACCTCTACCTGGGTTGCCTGGTACTGTTCTACATACGATGGCACCCCTCCTTTTGGACCCTTAATCTCGTACTATATTTACGTGTTATGTTCTCTCGACCAATCAAAGAACACAATAGTTGTTGTAACTCAACCCGTCAACCATGTTGTCCCTGCTGCTGTTGCTGGTGGGAACAACAATGATGGAGGTCGAATCCTTCTCATCGTCATTGTCATCGTCGTCCAAAACAATAATGCTGCCCCATCGGCCATCGTCGTCGATGACGCTTCGTCGTATAGAATATCATCGTCACCGATCGACGGTATCGGACGAGGAGGCTGAGCAGCTCTTACTATCATCTAATGATAAATTTTACGAGGACAACGACGATGAATTCGACGATCTTGATTTACTCGAGGATGCCGAAGATGAATTTTACAACGAGGACGAAATTGAGAACGAATCGTCGTCGCGACTAGGCAAGCAACAACAAAAACAACAGCAATGGGCCAAGCAGGAACAACAGTGGAATGCGAATCAACAACAACCCATCCGTCGATTTAAACGTCCAAAGAAGGTACCACTAATCGCCATCGTCGGTCGGCCAAATGTCGGTAAGTCAGCATTAGTAAATCGTCTCGCGGGCACACAGTCCGGAGGAGCAATAGTTGCCGACGAGGAGGGTATAACACGTGATCGGACATATCGAAATGCCGACTTTCTTGGTGAAAACTTTCAATTGGTCGACACTGGTGGGTTAGTCTTTGATGATAATGATGCACTCTTTGCCAGAGAAATACGCGAACAGGCCATGATAGCCATTGAAGAAAGTTCGGGTGTTATACTAGTTGTGGATGGCCGGGTCGGACCCACGGCCATGGATGAACAGTTAGCCACATTCTTGCGGCGGGAGGTGACGAAGAAAATGCCCGTGGTACTTGCCGTGAACAAATGTGAGAGTGATAAGAATGGTGAATTGTTGGCATCACAATTTTGGAATTTAGGGTTGGGTACACCCCACGCCGTCTCGGCATTACATGGTGTGGGTACTGCTGAACTACTAGAGGATGTCTTTGAGGGGATTGTTAAGAAGAAATCTGCAATTGATGGATTTGGAACGAAGGTAAAGAAGATGGAGGCGGCACAACGTGCATTAATACAACTAGACAAGGCCGAGCCACTCGATGGAGAAGATGAAACTGATATGTTCCTACGTATGTATGGTGTGGGGAAAGATGGTGATGATGTTGTTCGTGAATATGAAGAGGCCATGTCGGCATTTGATGATGTCCCAAGTATGGAAGAAATCAATATTGCAATTGTTGGCCGGCCAAATGTGGGTAAGTCATCTCTCCTCAATACACTGTTTGGTTCGAACCGTGCAATAGTGAGTGACGTTGCGGGGACGACACGTGACTCCATCGATGCTGTCATGGAACGTCCACCTCCTCCGGGGTCTGATCCCGAGACGGCACTCCCGACTGTCTATCGCTTTGTTGACACGGCAGGTATACGACGTAAGGGCAAGGTTGAGTACGGTACAGAATTCTTCATGGTAAATCGTGCGTTACGAGCAATGCGCCGTGCCGACGTGGTACTACTAGTACTTGATGCTACCGCAGGTGTGACTGAGCAGGATCGAGTATTGGCACAAAAAATATCCGCTGATGGACGCGCGTGTGTCATTATATGTAACAAGTGGGATGCCGTAATTGACAAGGATGAATCAACATATGATAAGAGTGTTCGCTACTTCCGTGAGGAGCTTCCCCAGGTCAGATGGGCACCCATACTCTTTGTGTCGGCCGCAACTGGTCAACGATGTGGTAAGATATATGATGCAGTCGACTCAGCCGTACGAGCACATCGTCGTCGTATATCCACGTCGGTATTAAATGAGGTACTACGGGATGCTATATTATGGCAACCACCTCCTTCACGAAGAAATGGTGCTCAGGCCAAGATATATTATGGCAGTCAAGTCTCGACACGACCACCAACGATGGTTGTTTTTGTGAATGATCCCAAGCTTGTGAATGACAACTACCGCCGATATTTGGATAGAAAGATGAGAGAAAGTTTGGACGGGTTTGAATCGACCCCTATCCGATGGATGTTTAGAGGACGCAGAGTACGGGATGTCACAAGGAATATGAATGGTGCGCCTGGAGACGGTGGGTCTGGTACGAGTTTCCCTTACCCACATGCTGGTTAAGAGAGCGTGGTGGGTCAGAAAACCAATACATCGAATGTCACACAAAGTTAAATTTAGAAGATTTATATAGAGTTTTATCTGCACATAAGAAGGCATATAGGTAGCATCAATGACAACCATCAGTCGATTAGCCATATTTTGCAATCAATTTCCGTTTCTTCTCTTCAATAGTTGCCAGTTCCGCTGCTGTTTTCTTAACAATTATTGCTGCGACGGCGGCGGGTTTGCTATCCTCATCTTGGACGTCTGGCTTCTCGATGGTATTCACATTGGGCCGTATCTTCTTCGTATCCATAACATCCAGATGCTTACTTTGATGCATCCCAGAACTCGAGAGACTGTCCTTAAAGGTCGACGGTCGAGTGGCGTATGACTTTCCTTTCGCTGACGTTTTCTCACGCTCGCGACGTAAGACCTCTTCCATCAGTTCTAGTTCTTCGCGTCGGGCATCATTGAGGTTGTTGTCATTACGATCACGACTTCGACTGCGATCATTGGAACGTGAATAATTGTTATCCCTAGAATCATACCGATCCTCACCTCGATGACCACGAGGATCATCATATCTTCCTCTTCCTCGATTATCAAACCCACCCCTGCCTCTGCTATCGTCAATATATCCCCCGCGACTTTCGTTGTAATGGACATAATTCTTCTCTGCCACTTCCTCTTTACGATTCAAATTATTACTACCCGGTAGATCAATCTCACCCAACATGACAGTTTCAGTATTTCCATATTCTGGAAAAGTTACTTGAAATGTTGGCCGAAGTAATAATTCACCATTGGTATCTCTCAAAATTACCCTATCCACAATGGCGTCATACCAAGTTATTGGATTCTCATCATCTCCATATAGTGCTTGGACACGGGCACCAGTCTTTTGAAAGTATTCCATCGCTGCCACATTTGCGAAATGCCTCTTGGCACGTTCTTCGACACGTTCAGCCTGCAGTAGCTTCACCTTGAATTGACGTTCAATAGTCACCGGTGTACGCGGGAGGCGTGTACCGTAATAGTCAAGATCATTCAATAACATTTGTACGTACACCCCTATAGTAGTTTCTGCCTTTCCTTGACAAATTTGTACTTGTTCAGTATCGTACAGATAGGGTTGAAACCATGACCAAAGCGTTGCTGGGTCGGCAGCGTACCGCATGTATAGAAACCCAACACATCGAATGTACGGTGAGTCGACATGATTGAGCATTAGTGACATTTGTTTCTCAGTGCACCGTAAAGTAAAGAGACGTAGGAGGAGGCAGAATGCAGTCGAGGGAGATTTGTGTGCGCCTAGTTTATAAAGAGTAGAAAAGAGGACAATACAATTCAGTTGAGATCATCGGTATTATCAAAGTTGTAAGACGACGAGCCAAAAACGCAATGAAACAAGAAGAATCCTTACGGATATTTGCGAGTCTCCCCTAGCCCTCGTCAATTTCCTCTAACGACCCCCACTTCGAATATACACTCTGCCTACCTGTCCCCGGAGTACATCACAATCGGCCGGGTGAAGTTCATTCATCGCCGCACAAGTTGCCGAATAGTGGAATGGGATTTTTGTTTCATTTCCAATGATGTAACTTACCTGCAAAAATTAATTGATGCAAGATATGACAGTTTTAGAATACCGTGTGTTGTAGATACACAGAACAAATTCACAAAAATGATTGACTTACCCGCAGTCCATGGTTCCATATGCTTCACCTCATAATATATTTCATCCACGAGCATCGTCCAATCTGTAATCTTTTCACAACATTTCTGAAAATAGGTACTATTCCATATATTCGATAACAACATTGGATGTAAATTAAATGTATCATCTGGACCAACCAGTGGGATCACTCCTTTATTCGAATTGGCGATACGACCTTCATCAATGACGCTTTGGAATAGAGTGAATGACTTTCGTTCACGTTCTTTGACATTGTCCTCTTGACGCCATAGAGCACTACGCGACATGATGGAGGAACGCCGATGTGGATGTGGATTGACCTTTGTTTCGACAACACGACCTTGTTTGGCGGGAATAAGGAATTTCGAAGAGGGGAGACCAAGCTTTACAAGAGTAAGTAGTGTGACGATGTCAAATTATTCAGGACTAACGATGACAATGAGCCCGGCATTCAATGGTAGGAAACGTCGACAACCGATGGATCCACCAGAGGACAACGATATTGATTTTGGTAGCAAATTTCTTTATGACAGTGAAAGGAATAATATTCATGATCATGTCGATAAACGCCATCGAGGTGAAACACTTGACAACAATTTACTAGGAGTAGATGATGATGATGATGATGCTACCAATGCGGCGTTATTATCATTTGGCAGCTCGTCGCTGAGTTTAAACCCGCCTGACCCACCAGCAAATTATGGCTTCCCGTATCCATCGATATCCACAACGGCATCGTTGAGCAATGATAATAATATTATAAGAAGCGGAGATTATGCAGCAATACCAAAAACTACGCACCGATTACCCATCGATCCAGTGGAGAGCATTAGAAGTCCAGGAGGATTGTTGTTAATGAACAACACACACGGCAATAGCAACAATAATGATGATGTTAGTATGGCTAGTGATGATGATGGAAATCGATTACACGATGATGAGGAAAGGATTGAAGGTGATATTATTGATAATGATGATGATGATGAATGTAATAATAGTGTATGTAGCGCTATCTCCGAAAGTTCAATTAAAAGTGCCATGTATCAACTAGTCTTTGGTCGATGGAGACCTCCATCTCCTCTCACTCACGTTGGTGGTACAAATAGTGGTGGCACAAATGGTACTAGTGGTGGTGGTACAGTTGTTGGGAGGTATGATGCTGTTGACTCCAAGATTGAAGATATGATCCGTCGTAGTCGACTAGAGGCTGTTATCCGTAGTAGTAAAAGTGAGGATGGTAATTCTCGTGATCAAAGTCCGATGTCGTCACGATTGTCGGATGTTGATATGGATGATGATGCTATCGATAATTGAATTGTAGCGCAGATAACAAGGTGAAATTATTATTATGAATGCCATTTCTCTATTTGAGCGTGTGACAATAGGGGCACTGTACCAGCCTTGGGTATGGTGCGGCTTTACACATCATGTGTGAAAAATGTACCACAGCTGGCTAAAAAAAGACGGACACCTCCTAATCAACTGGATCCATTTTTTTGTCACCATCATCACCTTCTAAGTCGGGCAAATCCCCATCATTGTCATCATCGTCTTCGTCATCTGAATCATCACCTGCCCCGAATCCCTCCATTCCGTCCATACCACCCATTCCACCCATCCCTCCACCTCCTCCCATGCCGCCCATTTGCTTCATCAATGCCTCCATGTCCATGCCACCCATGCCACCCATACCTCCCATGCCACCGCCCATACCTCCCATGTCCATGCCTCCATCGAGCTGTAAAATCGCATTGTTAATTGAGTGATTAGCAAGAAGCATAAAACGTACATGTATACATTCAACCAGAACAAAAAAACAATACTTACCGCCGATGTATCAAAGCCACCATCTTCCTCATCTTCATCGACGTATCTATCCCAGTCAATTTTAACCTGTAATGTTCAATGACGACAAAAGTTTGAGGGAGGGTGTGGTTAATAATACAAATAAATAAAAGTCAATCATCTTATCTTACCTGATTTTTCTCCAATGTCTTATCCTTCAATAAGCGTGGCCAGAATCCCTTATCATCATCATCCTTATTTTTCTTCATAACATGCATCTGTACAGATCGAGGCAAGACCTTGTACGTTGATCCTGCCGAATCTACTGGATTAAGAAATTCAATACTTAATTCATATTCTTTATTTTCAGACTTGCCTTTAAAGGTTAATGTTTCATCACCTAGGACGATGGATGCATCCTTCACGTCTACGAATGAAGATTATGATTGAAAGAGACAAAGAGATGGAGTAGAAAGCACATCATAAATGACGGGATATTATGTAGGAGAAGGGAAAAAGAGAAGGCGTTGTGTGAGAGAGAGTTCATTACAAAAAGAAAATAGTTATAAACCTTTCATACTGCTAACCAGCGAGTGCAATTGTAATATATAGAGAGTCTGATCTCTGTGCCCATTTGATCGGTGCGGTATTGACCTTTGCCATCGTGGAGACTCTGTTTTTTTTTGTTTGTGCGGTTCGATGGAAATCTTCAAGCGGGACAGACATTTCCAGCCGTATCTGGCCTAGAGTACCTAGGATTCTGGAGCTGTATGGCATGATGCATGGCTGCGGCGCATTAATATCATTAGCTATACTATCATTTGCACTTCCGGTCACAGTTGCATTTTTTCTGCTTGATGGCTATTATGCCGAGTGCACAGCTTCATTGTGTCAAACACGACGAGGACGATCATCCATTCTTCTTCATCCAAATGGAATGTCATCAATGGTAAAGTTGACTGCGTCCACATCATCAATTGCAGCAGTAAGCGACAGCACTAATGGTGGCATGCCAGAAAAAGATGATGCTACTCCTATTGTGACTGGAATTACATTAAAGATTGCATTCGATTCATCTACCACTTGGGGAGTGGCGGACCTATCTGAAAACAATTCAGAACGATTTACATCATCCGAGTCACTCGACATGGTCCATCGATTGCGGAGGGAATCTTGTGCCGTCCTCGTGGGACGGACGACGGTCGAGCGAGATAATTGTACATTGACTGTTCGACGGGGTGTGGAATTGGGACATGGCAAATGTCAACCAGTCAGAGTTGTGATTGATCCATCATTGAGATTAATCAACGATGGACAAGAACATTCCATCTTAAATGATGGTTTACCAACAATTATATATCACGTGCAAAGAAGCGAGGTATCAACTGCAGCAAGGAAGCAGAATGATTCAATAACGTTCGTGGAACTGATTCAACCAGATAATAACGACATCGATGGAAGAAGGAATACACTGATATCACCAACAGATATAGTGCAAGATTTAGCAAATCGAGGTTTGCGACATGTTATGGTAGAGGGCGGTCCGGCAACAGCACGTGCATTTTTAGATGCATGCGTTGTTGATCGTGCCATACTTGTAAAAGCACCAATCAAATTCAATATCCCTGTACCTGCGGGAATGAATGAGAGTACATTGATACGGGCTGGATTGCAATTGATTGGAACTGGAAGTATGGGAGGGGATACGATTGAGTATTGGACACGAAATGGTTTACCCTGGCCAACTTTGCAGCTGAACCAATGGCCATGATTGTGCTGAAATTTATAATTACGATGCAATAATGACTAGAGTCGTTGAAATCATTATTGATACGTACGTGTGACTTCACATTATAATGGTTGCATAGTTTCGTCGGTTACATCGCCATCAATTTTTACTCTATTGTTTCATTCATATTGAGTCCTACACTATTCGTGCTCTACACTATTCATCATCCCCAGCAAGGGTATGTATCAATATATAGATGAAATAAACTCATGGCCCTCGTTGTTTGGTTGGCCCATAGCACAAACTGTCACAAATGAAACCGTAAAATGATTCTATTCCATCTTCGTCATCATTGATATGCTCCCCACTTCGGTGTGTATCTTTCAACGATGACTTTATTTGCTTCGAGTCCCATATATCTTCGTCGCATTCGAGAGCCGGCTAAGAGGAGGGCAGAGTGTAATAATTATCAATTTTGAGTACATATATAGAGATGGAGTGAACACAACGACATCTTTACCACAAATGATAGATACAATTCACTCACCTGGACAAGCTTTTGCTGACAAGACAAAGGCTCCTCGTTATCTTGTGAGTACGTCGACACTCTATAAAAGTCATAAGAATTAGTGTTCCGTATTCCCGTAAGATACATCGATTTTGATGACGATGAAGTATTGTCGAAACAAAATTGCTTATTCGACGATCGTTCATTCGTAGTAGATGTCGATGGGTCGTGATTGGCCAATTGGATACCCAGAATTGAAGTATTGCTAACATTTGGATCATCATCGTCTAAATCTACATCAAATAGACTCTTATCTTGACAATCGCAATTCTGATCAAATAGTGATGACCCATTCGATTCGCCAATGCTGTCTACTAGATTATTATTTTGATTGGACGAACGAACACGCCATAAATGTGATCGTCGTGCGTCCACAGTAGTACTATTATTATTGTCACGTTCGCAGTGCGACTGGACTACACCTCGTCCAGCATCATTCAATGAAAGACTACCAAAACTAAAAGCCTCACGAAGTGATGTATCATCGATGTCCGTCGATGCATGCGTTGGAGCTGTGGACTCATCGTTGTTGTAGTATGCGGGACTCTTCACGAGAGGCAAACGTAGTCGGGTATCTTCGACTGCTCTTGTCGTCCGAATGACGGAGACATGATCTAATTTGTGCTCATCCCAATTATTCACCTGTACCTCGAACGCATCTCCCTCCACTCCCTCCTCTATCGCTGACATCTTAAAGACAACCAGCAAGAGAGTGGTTCGGGCTCTGCTTGTGTTTTCATAGTTGCCAGTTTCCCTCGCAAAAGCCGAGACCAGGCTCTCATACGACTGGAAAAGAACGAGAAGGAGAAAGAATGCTGCCTCTACTGAAGTGTTGGATTATTTGTCGTGGTTGTTATGAGCGGTTAAGATAAGAGTATCTATAAATTATCAGTCATGTAAACCCTATTTAAAATCTACAACTACAACACATACGATCAGCGGGCTGTTACGGTCGAGTTTGTGCCCTTCACTCCCTTAAGAATTTCGTTTTCCAGATCACTAAGGTCGGCCATGTCTACGCAACTTGATTGCACGCGAAGACCACTAGTGCCTAGGATTGCATCCACTTCTACCTTGGATGGGAGCTCGACCAACACACTATCGCCTTCAATCTTGACAGGGAATGTGATGATTGCAAGATCTCCGTCAAGCTGATGTCCATCGGCCAAAGAGAATTGTTTCTTATGTAACGGGCAAGCCACTTTTGAAATCCCAGCCGCATCACCAATAATGCCTTGGGATAGCACAAATGCTTGCTTATGAGGGCACATATTTTGAGTGCAGTACCATTCCCCTTGCTTGGCATTGTTGAATACTGCAAGTTGGGAGTCGCCATAAAGTATAGTGGAGCCAACATTAGGTGCAAAGTCAGAGGTTTTGCCCACTGTCACCCACGACTTCTCCGAACGAGAGAAAACATTGATATCTTCCGGCCTCCAATTCGTCTGTGCCTTGCCATCTGCCGGCCAATCCACGGGTCGCACCTGGCCACGCATATCAATGAACTCTATCATCTCTTCACGAGACTGATTCTCATCAGTGTTAACAAACTGCTTAAACTTTGCTCTACGATCAGGATCCTTGACAACCTCTGCCCATTCGTCGTGGTAGGTGTCAACAAGGTGCTGCATGCGACTGTCCAGCTCGGCACATATTCCAAGAGAGTCTTCGATGATGACCTCCTTGAGATGTTCAATGGGTCCACCGCCATTCTTTCCACTCGGAAGCTTAGCCTGCCAGGGCGCTGTTCGCTCCAATCTGTCAGCAGTGAGAATGTAATACATAATGTAGCGGTCGAGGTATTTGAGGACGGTGTCCTCATCAATGTCAGTGGCAAGGAGTTCGGCATGGACAGGATTAACGCCGCCATTTCCGCCAACATACAGGTTGTAACCATTTTCTGTTGCAATCATTCCAAAGTCCTTGCCCTGAGCCTCAGCGCATTCTCGAACGCAGCCGCTGACGGCACTCTTCATCTTGTGCGGGGAACGAACGCCCTTGTATCGATTCTCGACTCTGATTGCAAAGCTGACAGAGTCCTGTACACCGAATCTGCACCAAGTTGAGCCTACACAAGACTTGACAGTACGGAGAGCCTTTCCATATGCATGCCCTGATTCCAGGCCGACCGAGCCCATTTCCTCCCAAATATCAGGAAGGTCGTGCTTGGACGCACCAAACAAGTCGATACGCTGAGCTCCGGTAACCTTCGCGTACAGATTGTACTTCTTTGCTGTCTCACCCATCTGGATAAGCTGCTCAGGCGTAATTTCACCTCCGGGAACTCGCGGGACAACCGAGTATGTCCCACCCCTTTGCATGTTGGCTAGAGCGCGATCATTTGTGTCTTGCAGTTGATCTCGTCCATCATCGAGTACTACTCCGTTGTAAATGGAAGCGAGGATGGAACCCACCGTCGGCTTGCAAATTTCACACCCATCTCCACTTCCATGTTTGTGTAGAATCTTATCAAAGCTATCGACTGAAGTTGGGTCAGCATCAGTCCGTACCAGTGCCATCAATTCTGGTCTAGAGTAAGCAAAGTGTTCGCATAGATTGTTGGACAATTTTCCTCCCAACTTTTCAAGCTCTTGGGCGAGGATCTTCTTCACGTCGGGTTCGCATCCACCGCACCCTGTACCGGCCTTCGAGCAGACCTTGACCTCCTTCAGTGTAGCGCTCACACCAATTCCCTTGATAGCGTCAACAATGTTCCCACGGGTAACGTCATTGCATGAACAGACCTGAGTATTGGGATCTGTAGACAGCTCCGCCTCCTGAACAACCTCCCCACGAGCCGAGGCTGGGGCCAACAACATTGCCGGATTCTCGGGTAGCTCACCACCCTTCGTGGCGAGGGCATGGAGCTTGGTGTAGTCACTAGCATCGCCGACGAGGATACCACCACGTAGCTTCGTCCCAGCCTTGTTAAAGATGAGTTTACGATATATTCCGCCTAATGGATCATTCCAGACCAGATTTGAGACGTCGGGATCGTCAGGACTTGGTTGATTCTCTCCGAATGATGCAACATCGCACCCCAGTAATTTGAGCTTTGTTGACAAATCGGCTCCAGTAAAAGCAGGTACCTCGTCAAGTCCGAGTTCAATCCCAAGCTCCTTCTCGGCCACGACTTTGGCACACACGCCTGCCATATCGTATCCAGGCGCGATGAGACCATATATGAAGTTGTTGTAGAGTGCGATTTCACCAATGGCGTAAACACCACCGGCCGTAGTTTTCAACTGTTCGTCGACGATTATACCACCACGTTCGCCCACGGCAATATCAGTCGTTCCACGTGCAAGCTCATCACGTGGTTTGATACCAGCACTCACAACAATCATTTGTACTGGTAGGTCATCCCATCCCTCGTTGCCAAAGCGCAGGGCTGATACGGGAGATAGACTATCATTGTCAGTCGAGCCATCTTCGCCAACGAAAGACTCGGTTCGTGCACCACAATGAATTTCCAATCCCATGCTTTCGATTACACCAACGAGTGCGTCATGACCACCTTGATCAATCTGAAAACGGGAGGAATAATGGAAAGTATGATTAGAGAATATCATATGCGACAATAAATAGATAGGTACAATACCCTGAACATTATGAGGACGACAAAAAGAGATGATCCTACCTGACGACACATGAGTATGGGCGCAAACTCAATTATGTGCGATTTGACCTTCATATCGGCGACCGCCTTCGCGGCTTCAAGACCAAGCAGTCCACCACCGATCACAGCCGCACTCTGAACGTTGTGTTCCTTGACGTAAGCAAGCATATTCTCAAGATCTTCAATCGTCTGTCACAAATGATGGATTAAGTCGTTATGAATAAACGATGATAAGATACAAACGTATACGTTATGACATTGCTACACACTTACTCTGTAAACAAAGACGCCAGGACGTTGTCTACCAGGAATTGGTGGTACAAATGGATATGACCCCGTCGCGAACACGGCAATGTCATACTCCACCGTCTTCCCACTCGCACCTACAATAGTCTTACTTGCTGTGTCAATTGATACAGCTTTGTCATTCAATAGTAGTTCCACATTATTAGCCTCGTACCATGGCGTGCGTCCGCTGGCATCAAATGCCGATGTCATTGTAAGGTCTGATGGGTCACGTGTTTCAAAGTACGATGTTAGTTTGACCCGATTGTATGCTGCACGTGGCTCCTCGCAAAAGGTGGA
>Ga0247834_1006919_pt1 | contig 12394 bp, 7 predicted proteins | sample LaCruzMarch2015__8_FD_187118 | JGI IMG/M metagenome (GOLD analysis project Ga0247834, IMG submission 187118) | Freshwater microbial communities from meromictic Lake La Cruz, Castile-La Mancha, Spain - LaCruzMarch2015_12m | ecosystem: Environmental > Aquatic > Freshwater > Lake | place: Spain... | reverse complement strand
CCACGTCTGAAATTTCGCTGATGTCGATGGCGGTATCTCCATTTTAGGTAATGAGCAGGATTTGGTCTATTTCCTTTTGAAATACTAATAATTTCATTTTTAGAAAAACCTTACTTAAAGGCTTTTGCCAAAAAATCAGTTGAATCATTCGGAAAGTAATAACTTTCAGAAAACTGAAAATTGTAAGGCCATCTTATTTGCACTGGCCGAAAGAGTAGTAGAAAGGAATAGAATATAAAAAAGAAAAGATCTCATTTGAGGACGTAAAATTATAGGTAATTGTTATTATTTAATCGGCAACTATGTTTTTTAGGGCTTTGATTATTGGGCGAGAAAAGTTCCTTCTTTAAAACTTCATGCAAATATTCGCCAGTAGCTTTGTTTCTTTCTTTATTTCATTGCAAATCTGTCTGAAAATATTAGACTTTAAATGGGTCTTTATTTTTTAAAATAGCATCTTTGAAAGAATACCCCTAAATTAGCGAATATTTAGTTGGGGTTCTCGTCAAACAGTGATAATTTTAAGCATGAATTGGATAAAACCACTTACGATAGTCGAATTTGTCTTTATTGGCATATTTTTGTTGGTTTATTCCAGCTATTTTGTTCGCCTATATTTAGTGGCACGTCGATTAGGTACTACTGCTCGTTCGGTTATTATAAAATTTATTTTCAGAGGTATTTATTTAGGGCTTTGTATCTTGGGCTTGTTAGGGCCAAGTTTTGGTGTCAATGAAATTGAGTCTCAGGCGACTGGAAAAGACATTTTCTTCGTATTTGATTTATCTCGCTCTATGGATGCCATTGATATTGAGCCTTCTAGGTTAGAAAAATCTAAGTTTGAACTTATTAAAAATATAGATCAACTCAAATCCGACAGAATTGGAATAATTGTATTTTCGTTAGAGGCATATACCCATACTCCATTAACTTTCGACCGTGATGCCATTAGATTATTCATTCAAAAACTTAATACTGGCTTGTTTTTAAATAATGGTACTGATTTGAATGCGGCTTTTTGTTTAATTTTGAAAAAATTTCAATCAAGTTCAATATTGAATAATCGAAAAACCAAAGTTATCGTACTTATTTCTGACGGCGAAGATTTTGGCAAAATCGAACCAAACGTGATTTATGCACTTAGGCAAAATAAAATTAATTTGCTTACTCTTGGCGTAGGAACACCTCTAGGAGGGCAAATCAGAGAAGGTAATGATTATAAGAAAGATAAGAATGGGCAAGAGGTAGTTTCAAAATTGAATTCACCTTATCTAATCAATTTAACTAAAACGCTAAACGGCAAATATTTTCAACTGACAAATCAAGTAAATGGTGTTTCTGACCTTTTGAAAGAAGTTGACCGAGTTGAAAGTAATTGGATTGATACCCGAAAAATGACAGTTGCTAACAATAAATATTATTATCTTGTAATTTTGGCTTTATTTTTAATGATAATTGATATTTTATTTACAGTCCGTACAATCAAAATTTGATAATGAATATTTGGTTTTTTTATATAATTTTGTTGGTCCTCAATCTGCGTTCACTTACGAATGTTTCGCAAAGAAACGCTCTTAAAATCGAAGCAGGAACAGCATTTCATAAAAATAACTATGAATTAGCAATTCAAAAATATGAAGAATTAGCTAATATTTCTTATAATTTTGAACCTGAGGCACGCTTAAATTTAGCACATTCATATTTTAAATTAAAAAAAACTTCAAAAGCATTGGAGGAATATAAGAAATTGGTAAGTCTCAATAATGTTGTAATTTCCACTAATGCAATGATTCAAGTGGGTGTAATTGAAACCATGAAAGGTGATAGTAGTGGTGCTTTAGAGTTATTTAAGATTGCTTTGCAAAATGATAATGGAAATAAAGTAGCAAGGTATAATTATGAATTATTGAAAAAGAAATTACCTCAATCTCCTCCCAAGAATAATAAAAGTCAGACGTCCGAAAGCCAAGCCAATAATGGCGGTGATACTGAGAAAACCGAAGAAAAGCGTGAGGAATTGGACTCAACTACACCCGAGAAAATGAGTATAGAGAAAGCTTTACAAATCTTGGAAGCAATGAAAACTACCGAGTTGCAATATGCACAGCAACGTAAGAAACAATCAATTAAGAAAGAGAAAATAGAAAAAGATTGGTGATAAAATCTTTTTATTCTAAAAATTAAAAATTCGATATAATGACTCAAATTTCTGATGGTGGTGTTTTGCAATCCGCAATAAAAGAAACAAATTTTAATTTTAAAGGACAAACCGCCTTTTATCGTGGAAAAGTGCGTGATGTATATGATTTTGGAGATAAAGTTGTGATGGTAGCATCGGATAGAATTTCAGCATTTGATGTTGTTTTACCACATCCGATTCCATTTAAAGGACAAGTTTTGAATCAAATAGCTGCAAAATATCTGAATGCAACCAAAGATATTGTTCCAAATTGGCTTTTAGCTGTTCCAGACCCAAATGTTTCGATTGGTATTCGTTGCGAAACTTTTCCTGTCGAAATGGTTGTGCGTGCATATTTAGTGGGTCATGCCTGGCGTACATACAAAGATGGTTTGCGTACACTTTGTGGAGTTAAATTACCTGAAGGTTTAAAGGAAAATGATAAATTTTCAACTCCTATTATTACTCCTACAACTAAAGCCAATGAAGGCCACGATGAAGATATTTCTCGTGAGACTATTATTGCAAAAGGCTTAGTTTCCGAGGAAAAATACGTTCAACTCGAAAAATTTGCTTTGGCATTATTTCAAAAAGGTACAGAAATGGCCACTGAAAGAGGTTTGATTTTGGTTGATACAAAATATGAATTTGGAGAAAAGGATGGCGTAATTTATCTGATTGATGAAGTACATACGCCTGATTCTTCAAGATATTTTTTCATCGAAGGTTACGAAGAAAACTTAGCAGCAAACCTTCCACAGAAACAATTATCGAAAGAATTTGTTCGTGAATGGCTTATTGCTAATAAATTTCAAGGAAAAGATGGACAATCAGTACCAGAAATGACGGATGAAAAGGTACTGGAAATTTCAAACCGTTATATTGAGTTATACGAAAATGTTTCGGGAGAAAAATTTGTAGCTCAATCCGGAGAGGACGCTATTGGTAGAATTGAATCTAATATTAAATTATACTTTGGAATTTAAATTCAATTATTAAACGTTCATAAATGGATTAATTTATCATTCAAAAGCATGAAATATCCAAGAAGATTATCATCAGGAGCAAATAATACTGTAATCGTCTTATCGGATATGGAAGTTGCTAAATTGTTTACTGATGATACTCGCTCAGATATTGGTTCAGAAGCTGAAAAAATGAAATTTGCCAATATCATTAATGATTTGGTTGTAAAGTTTATTAGATTAGATTTTCAAGAAGATTTGCAGGCTGAAATGTTGGTAATGGAACGGCTAAAGCCTATTGAGTACCGTGCTTACGAAGTAGAAATTCGGGAACTTTGGTTTGAAGTTTTTGAATATAAATTAAAAGAAATCCATAAAGCAGGTTTCGTCCATCGTGACCTAAAACGACCATCAAATATTGGTGGTTTGACTTTTGACAATATTTTGTTGACTGATACTGGTTTACGCTTAATTGATGTTGGAATATCAGCTCTGAGTAGTCAAGTTGGAGGAAAAATTTTTGAAAAATATGTCGAAATAGAATTACAAGAAATGGCTTCATTTAAAGAATATTTCTTGAATAGGTAAGAAAAATTCCTCTTTTCGATGAAAAGAGGAATTTTTTATTATTGGCTTAAAAATATTACGCTCCTGCATAAGCTGGTGAAATCATTGATACAGCTTTTGCTTCTAAAAGCGTTTCGCCCATCAAAAACTCATCAATTTTTCTAGCACATTCACGACCCTCTGAAATTGCCCATACAACCAAAGATTGGCCACGACGCATATCGCCAGCCGCAAAAACTTTAGGGTTTGTTGTTTGATAATTTGGTGCTTTTACATTCTTACGCTCGTCAACTTCAACGTCGAGTTGCTCTAATAAATCTTGTTGAGGATTCAAGAAACCTGCTGCAATTAAAGCTAATTCGCAAGCAATTTCCCGCTCATTCATTTCAACACGATTACCATTGAAAGTTGCTGCTTCTGAAATCAAGATTCCTTTCAAATTACCATTTTCGTCACCAATAAATTCTTTAACATTGATGCTAAATAAACGATCACATCCTTCTTCGTGCGAAGTAGACGTGCGTTTTGTTAAAGGCCAGTTTGGCCACGGAGTGGCCTCTGCACGTACTTGATAGAATGGCTGTTTTTTATCGTCAAGATTTGGCTCAGGCATTACTTCCACCTGTGTTATTGTTTTTGCTTTGTGTCGGTTCGATGTTCCAACGCAGTCTGAACCAGTATCTCCCCCACCAATCACAACAACATTTTTATCAGTGGCGAATAATTCGCCGTTTTGATATACTTCACCTTTGTGGTCATAGGAAACACTAATGCCTGAAACACGTTTGTTTTGTTGACTCAAAAACTCCATTGCTGGATAAATACCTTTAAATTCTTGACCTTTGATGTCAATCATGCGTGGAACTGTTGAGCCACCAGAAAGAATAATAGCATCAAAATCTCTTAATAAATCGTTAGATTTTACATTCACACCAACATTTGCGTTCGTTATGAAAGTAATTCCTTCTTCTTTCATTACCTCAACACGGCGACGAACAACCGATTTATCCAATTTAAAGTCGGGAATTCCATAACGAACCAAACCACCAATCTCGTCAGCACGCTCGAAAACAGTTACTAAATGACCAGCTTTATTTAATTGAACCGCAGCCGCCATTCCAGCTGGACCAGAACCCACAATTGCAACTTGTTTTCCTGTACGTTTTTTTGGAATATTTGGTTTTACCCAACCATTAGCAAAAGCACGCTCAATGATTGATTTTTCGATATACTCGATAGCAACTGGTGGCTTATTGATACCCAATACACAAGATGATTCGCATGGTGCTGGACATATTCTGCCTGTAAATTCAGGGAAATTATTGGTAGAATTTAAAATCTGATAAGCATATTCCCAATTTTGTTCATAAACGGCATCATTAAATTCAGGGATAATATTACCAAGTGGACAACCATTATGGCAAAATGGTACTCCACAATCCATGCAACGAGCCGCTTGATTACGAGAATTCTCATCTTCGGCTGGCATTTCAACTTCATTATAATCCAAACGACGTTCTTCAACAGCACGTTTATTGGACAATTCTCTTTGAAATTCTAAGAAACCAGTAGGTTTTCCCATTGTTTTATAGTGATTTTGAATACTTCTTAAAAATTTGATTCCTCTCTATATTTTAGAGGGTATAGGGCTTAAGCCTTTAGTTTCTCAGCTTCTGTTTTTTTCTTTCTTTCTAACAAAACTCGTTTGTAGTCAGTAGGGAATACTTTTACAAAGTTTGATACTTCACTATTGAAATTAGCCAATATTCTTTCAGCTACTTCACTCTTCGTTTCTTTCGAATGTTTCTCGATGAATGCTTTTAACATTTCAGTATCATCAGTATCTGCAGTCTCTAAACTTACCATTTCTTTGTTACATTTTGCATCAAAAATTTTCTTTGGGTCATAAACGAAGGCAATGCCACCACTCATCCCTGCAGCAAAGTTGCGTCCAGTTTCGCCCAAGATAATAACTAAACCACCTGTCATATATTCCAAACCGTGGTCACCGATACCTTCAACAACAACTTTAGCACCCGAATTTCTCACGCAGAAACGTTCGCCAGCCATACCATTAATATATGCTTCACCCGAAGTTGCACCATAAAATGCCACGTTTCCGATAATCATATTGTTTTCGGCTTTAAATGTCGCTTTTCTATCAGGATAAACAACTAATTCAGCACCACAAAGACCTTTACCGAAATAATCATTCGAATCTCCTTCAAGTTCTAGTTTTAAGCCCTTTGTCGAGAATGCACCAAATGATTGACCAGCTGTACCTCGGTATTTATAATGAATCGTTCCATAAGGTAATCCTGTTCCCTGATAAACTTTCGAGATTTCGTTAGAAGTCATTGCTCCAATCGAACGGTTCAAGTTATTTACCAAGTATTCTGCTTCAACTTCTGCTTTATTTAAAATTGCTGGTTGAGCGTCTTGTATCATCTGCCAGTCAAGCACTTGTGAAATACCGTGGTCTTGTTCTTCTTGTTTATATTGAGCAACATCGAAAGTTGTCGGTTCTTTGAAAAGAACACCAGAAAGGTCAATTTTCTTATATTTCCAGTGAGTAATATCAGTGCGTTTTTCTAGCATTTGCGATTGTCCAACCATTTCATTGATCGTACGGAAACCTAATTCAGCCATGATTTCACGCAATTCCATTGCTAAATAAGTAAACATATTTACAACGTGTTCAGGTTTTCCGCTGAACATCGCACGCAATTCTTTGTTTTGAGTCGCAACTCCAACTGGACAAGTATTTAAGTGACATTTACGCATCATGATACAGCCGACTGCTACTAATGCAGCAGTTGCAACACCAAATTCTTCGGCACCGAGTAAAGCCGCAACAGCAAGGTCTTTACCTGTACGCATCTGACCGTCAGCTTGTAAAACTATTCTACCACGTAATTTATTTTTCACCAATGTTTGGTGTGCTTCGGCTAGACCTAACTCCCATGGTAAGCCTGCATGACGCACCGATGATAGGGGAGAAGCACCCGTTCCACCGTCGTGTCCTGCAATTAAAACGACATCAGCATGAGCTTTCGTAACACCTGCAGCAATTGTGCCGACCCCTGCCTCTGAAACTAATTTTACTGAAATTCTGGCATCACGATTTGAGTTTTTTAAGTCATAAATCAATTGAGCCAAATCTTCAATCGAATAAATATCATGGTGTGGGGGTGGAGAAATCAAGCCAACACCTGGCGTACTGTGACGTACGCGACCAATCCAATCATCTACTTTATGGCCTGGAAGTTGTCCACCCTCACCGGGTTTCGCACCTTGTGCCATTTTGATTTGTAGTTCTTTAGCATTGGTCAAATAATGACTTGTTACACCAAAACGTCCAGAAGCTACTTGTTTGATTGATGAATTTAAATTATCGCCATTTTTATCTTTTTCGTAACGAATTTCGTCTTCTCCTCCTTCACCCGAATTCGAGCTTCCACCAATGCGGTTCATAGCAATCGCTAAAGTAGTATGAGCTTCCCAAGAAATCGAACCGAATGACATCGCACCGGTGGCAAAACGCTTGAATATACTTTCGATAGGCTCAACTTCCTCTAAAGGAATTGAAGTTCCTTTTTTGAATTGAAGTAATCCACGCAGTGTTAATGCATCTTTACTTTGGTCGTTTATGAGTTTTGAATATTGCTTGAAAATTTGGTAACCTTTTTCCAAATCTTTTTCGCCAACTCGTCCTGATTGTTGTAATAAGTGAATCGACTGAGGATTGAACATGTGACGTTCGCCACGTTGTTTCCATTGATATATTCCACCAACTTCGAGTCTATTGATTGATTCTTGTGGAGTTTCAGGGAATGCTACACGGTGTCTTACGAATGCTTCTTTGGCTATTTCGTCCAAGCCCATACCGCTGATACGTGAGATTGTTCCCGTAAAATATTTATCAATAACTTGTTTGTTCAGACCAATACACTCAAATATTTGAGCTCCTTGATAAGATTGTAATGTAGAGATTCCCATTTTAGAAAATATCTTCAGCAATTCTTTATCAACCGCCTTTATATAGTTTTTATTTAATGTATAATCATCATGCTCGCCTTCGATTAGGCCTTTTTTATTCATCCAAGTAAGTGTTTCAAATGCCATATAAGGGCAAATTCCTGAAGCACCATAACCAATTATGGTAGCAAAGTGGTGCGTTTCCCAAATATCACCAGCTTCAACCAAAATACCTGCTTTTCCACGGATACCTTTTCTTATGAGGTGATGATGAATTGCAGCGGTTGCCAACAACGAAGGAATCGGAGCGTGGTCAGTATCGATAGCACGGTCAGAAAGAATCAAAATTTCGAAACCGTCTTCGATGGCATCTTCAGCATACCGGCAAATTCTTTCCAAACCAAAAGCTAGTGCTTTTCCAATATCTTCGCTAGTTGAATTGAAGTAAGTATTGATGGTTTTTGCTTGGAAACCTTTGTAATCAACAAATCGAAGTTTATCGAACTCTTCAATCGTTAAGACTGGTTGGTCAAGTTGCACCAAACGGCAATGAGCTGGTGACTCAGTTAGAATATTTTCGTTAGAACCCACAAACGAAATTAATGACATGATTGAACGTTCACGAATTGAGTCAATCGGTGGGTTGGTAACTTGGGCAAATAACTGCTTAAAATAATATGATAAATGTTGACTTTGGTCTGAAAGAATTGCTAAAGGAGTATCAACACCCATTGAACCAATGGCTTCCATGCCAGATTGTGCCATCGGTGCTAGAATCATACGTAAATCTTCGGAGGTATAACCAAACGTGATTTGACGTTTCAATAAAGTTTCTTCGCTGTAATGTTGATAAGGACGAATCGACTTAGGAAGAACCTCAGTTTTGATTTTGTATTCATCCAACCACTCTTGGTAAGGTTGACGTGAACAAATTTCAGCTTTTACTTCTTCATCAGGAATGATACGGCCTTGCTCCATATCAACCACAAACATCTTTCCAGGTTGTAAACGACCTTTTGAAACTACTTTTGCTTGGTCAATATCCAAAACTCCAGCTTCTGATGCCATTATAACTGTATCATCATCCAAAACCCAATAGCGGGACGGACGAAGACCATTTCTGTCAAGTGTTGCACCAACCATTTTTCCATCAGTAAATGATATCGAAGCTGGACCATCCCAAGGCTCCATTATGGCTGCATGGTATTCGTAAAATGCTTTTCTTTTCTCATCCATCGCATCGTTTCCGTCCCAAGCTTCTGGAACTAGCATCATCATTACGTGTGGTAATGAGCGACCCGATAAATAAAGTAATTCGATTACGTTATCAAGTTGAGCCGAATCTGAATTTCCTGCATCACAGATTGGCAAAATCAAGTCCATTTCTTCTTTGGTGAAAAATTTAGAAATGAATGATTTTTCTCCAGCTCGAATCCAGTTGACATTTCCTTTAACGGTGTTGATTTCACCATTGTGAGCAATAAATCGGAATGGCTGTGCCAATTTCCAAGAAGGGAAAGTATTGGTTGAAAAACGTGAGTGAATCACTGCAAAAGCAGAAGTTACAGCCTCATTATGCAAATCTGGAAAATAATATTTTAATTGCTCGGTGGTCAATTGCCCTTTATAGGAGATTGTTCTGCACGAAAGCGACGAGAAATAAAAATGATCCTTAGCTCCAACTACAGCTTCGCGTATGATGCGAGAAGCATATTGGCGAAGAATATATAGTTTACGCTCAAAATCAATTTCTTCGGTAATATCAACTGGACGTTTGATAAACACCTGTTCAATGTTTGGTTCAACTGATGCCGATCCCTCTCCCAAAATGTCACCTTTGGTCTCAACAACACGATATCCAAGTAATTCTAAACCCAATTTTTCAATCTTTCGGTTTAAAATATCACGACATTCTTCTCGCTCGGTTTTATCCATCGGGAAGAAAATCATACCAACACCATACTCACCAACAGCAGGCAGATGAAAGTAAAGTTTATTACATTCATCTAAAAAGTACTCGTGAGGAATTTGGAGTAAAATACCCGCACCATCTCCAGTATTAGGGTCGCAACCACATGCACCACGATGATCCATACGTTCGAGCATTTTAATCGCATCGGCTACAATTACGTGCGACTTACGTCCTTTTAAATGAGCCCTAAAGCCAATTCCACAGGCATCATGTTCAAATTCTGAGCGATAAAGGCCTTGTTGTTGCTCTGTAACTTGTTCAGTTTCAATCATCGTACTAAATAAAATTGATTTTAAATTTTACCAACACGGAATACAATTCCAATTGTGTTTTTGTTGTATTAAATTTATAAATCATCCACCTATATAATGTTTTGTAAGGTATGTATATGACGTAGATTTCTTATAAATATATTGCAATATAATTACAAATATATTTGGCATAATAACATTTTAACCAAATTATCTTTCATCAATAAAAAATACTTGTTATAACAACAAATATTATGAGAAAAATACAAGGTATTGTACTGTTTATAGTGTTTGAATAGGTTTTGATAACTTTTAAAAGACCTTTCCTTAGATAGGTGATTTTATAATTAATTGATTATTTAATTGTTAAGTGAGCAGAGCAATTTTGTTTATTTTTCATATATAGAAATTTTACTTGGGTAAGAATTTATATAAATTTTAGATGAAATTTAGGCTTAAATGGCACTAAATTGCTGACAATTAATATATTATGTTTATTTTTGTACTTCACCATTAAAAACAATTTATGACTACCAAAAAAAGTAAATTATTCATATCACTTATTTTAATCTTTTCTTTTCAATTATTATCTGCTGCATCATTTGATAAATACTTCCCGAAACTAATCAAGTTTGAAGGCCTTGGCTACGGAATTCATCGGCCAATTTGGGGAAATAAATCTTTTTCAAAAATCGAAGCTTATCAAATTTATAAAATACACTACTGGGATAAATACAATGCCTCAATGTTTAAAAATCAAGGGGTCGCAGAAGTTCTTATTGACCAAATAATCAATGCAGGCGTAGGCAAAGAACGCGTAAATATCAAAGCATTTGAAGCTATAATTGGGGTAAAACAAGATGGATATTTATCGATCAGCGATATTAGAAAGGCTAATAGTTTTATTTTTCCTGCACAGATTATTAACCCATTTGTCAATTACCGATTACATTATTATAACAGCCGATCCAACGCAAAAAAATACAGAGGTTGGATAAGTCGTGCGAAGAGCTTTTATCAAAAAACCAAAGAAGGAAATTTATTGGCCGATTACCTGATCCTACCAAATATATTGATTAAAATAGAGAATTCATTGGTGACAAGCTATGAAAACGAAGAAATTACTGTAACCAATTAATAAATACTAATCCTCCTTAAATGCTATCAGTGAATAAAATTATCATTTTATTCACTGATAGTATGATTAGTTTCATTTAATGATTTTGCTAAAATGAAATTTAATACGTAAATGCTTCTATAAAATACTTGTTTTTTTAGACTACTGATTAAACGAATTTTACCGTTTACTGGTTTTTTTAATTAATGCAGGCGACAGTCTTGTTTTTTTAAGTAAAAAAAAGACAGCCAAAAATAAACCATTTTTTTTTAACCTAAACTAAAAAACCTAATAGTTTGCTTGCTGAATATATTTTTAAAATTAACTCTTTATTCTACAAATCCAACGCCTACAGTGCTATTACTGCTCTCATCAATTAAAATAAACGAACCATTTGCTGGATTCTCTTCATATTTATCAGCAAAAATTGGACTTGCTGTTTTCAATGAAATCCAACCTATTTCGTTTAATGTCAAGCCACCATTCACAGGTGCTTCATTGCTCAAGGACATATTTTTGATGTCGACAACCGAACTTATATTGGTAATTTTGGCTTTTACTCGATTTATTCCATGTTGAAGTAAATAAGTTTTGCCAACTGTAAGCATTCGGTTATCTAACCAGCAAATTTTTGCATTAACCTCTTTGCGTGATTCTGGTTTTTCACCTACTTTTATGAGCATATTGCCTCTACTTAGGTCAATATTGTCTTCGAGTGTGATTACAACTGAATCTTTTGCGTTTCCTGATTCTAATTGAATACCAAATTTTTCAATTGTTTTTATTTTGCTGATTTGCCCACTAGGAAGAGCCTCAACTAAATTTCCAATTAAGAATGTTCCGCTGGCAATTTTACCTGCATAACCTCTATAATCGTGGTATTCTTCTGTTTTTGGTCTAACAACGTGCTGAACTGGAAATCGTGCTTGAATTGTACTGAGTTCTAAATTTTGAGTGCCGAAGTTTTCTAATGTATCTAATAAAGTTGCTCCTTCGTACCAAGGAGTTTCATTTGATTTACGCACTAAGTTTTCCCCGTAAAGTGAAGAAATTGGAATAAACTGAAGCGTTTGTCCTTTAAAACTAACTTGTTTGGCAATTTCCAAAAGCTCATTTTTGATAGCCTCAAACTTTTCTTGGCTGTAAGTTACCAAGTCCATTTTATTAACTGCCACAATTATATTTTTAATGCGAAGCATAGAAGAGATATAAAAGTGACGTTTTGTTTGCTCGACCACTCCATTACGTGCATCAATCAAAATAATGGAAACTGATGTATTTGAGGCACCTGTAACCATGTTTCGAGTGTATTCAAAGTGACCAGGTGTATCGGCAATTATGTATTTACGATTAGGTGTGCTGAAA
>Ga0247834_1006917_pt1 | contig 12395 bp, 5 predicted proteins | sample LaCruzMarch2015__8_FD_187118 | JGI IMG/M metagenome (GOLD analysis project Ga0247834, IMG submission 187118) | Freshwater microbial communities from meromictic Lake La Cruz, Castile-La Mancha, Spain - LaCruzMarch2015_12m | ecosystem: Environmental > Aquatic > Freshwater > Lake | place: Spain... | reverse complement strand
AGCAAGCTTGCGATTACGTCCATCGAACCGTTGGCGCTTGTAGTTACTTTTAAAACATCTGCAGCCTGTAAAACGACTTTTTGGTCTCCGCCAATAGGAACGAGAGTAGACCCTGTAATTATTGGTGCGTTGGATATAATAGAAAAATCTACCGCAGAACGAGTTAGAAATACGTTTGCAGTAATAGTGCCGGCCGACTTATTAGATAAGGTCATACCAATTAATGTGGTTTGTGTCGCAGCTGGGCAAGTGTAAATTGTGTTACCACTTGTTACGATGTTTGCGGAAACATTGCTTCGAAAAGTATTGGCCATATTTTATATTTTCCTTGATATCTTATTTATCTATTTATATATTTATATCATCCAAGCGCAATAGCTAATGCTACAGCAGCAGCTTCCACAACTGAAATTGCGGCATATATTGCAGTATTTGATGAACCAACTAGTGAGATAATATTTGCAGTTGCTATATTCGCAGTTGTAATGTTTGCAGTTGTAATCGTCGCAATGTTCGCAGTTAATGTATTTGTTACATTCGCATTACTAAATGTTGAATTACCTGTGACAGATAATGTGTTTGCAATTGTAGCAGAGCCATTGACAATTAAATCATCAAATCCAATTGCATCAAGTGTAATATTGCCTGATACTGTTAAATCACCAGAAATTAAAGAATTACCATGAACTGTAAGGTCCGTGCCAACAAAAGCTGCGCCTGTTGTTTTTAGTGTGCTAGTTACATTCTCTGTAAGATTTAGATTTCGTGCCTGAAGAGATACGGTGTTTGAAGTTGTTATGTTAGAAGTATTACCGATTAAATCATTAATCGTTGCAGAGGTTACCACATTTAAGGTGGCGTTTGCACCACCAACTTCTAATCGTGTGTTAGCAAAAAATGTTGATCCAGCACCATTGGTCAATAAATTGGCAGTACCGATTAACGATTGAGTAGCCGTTAACCAATGTTGAAAAGTGTTGGCAGTGGTTAATTGACTAATTGTATTAGCTGCCATTACTCATTTCCTTAGAGACTAATTGACGCAACATTATTTTTATTTCTGACATGTCTTCTTCTAATTTTGTTAATCTGTTATTTGCTTCTCGTTTTTCAGCTTGTTCTTTTTTATGCAAATCTCTTTGAACATGGTAGTTATGCAGCCCAACTTTATCAGTATTTAGAATAGCTTTAGAGTGAATATCACGAACAAATGATGGATTGTCTGTTTGAACTAAATTTCTATCCATATTAAACAGCCGGTAAAGCGATTACACGAAGGTCACGCACTTTAGGAACATCTGTTGTATCTGTTCCAGACATTACTACTTTAATAGAGAATGTTTTAAAGGTATTAAATGTTGATGACGAAGTTGTGTAAGTCACAGAATTATTTGCCACACCAGAAATGCCTGGAGCAAAGGTTAATTCACGGTAATCATTTTGCGCCAAAGACACAAAATTAGCATTGCCAATTTCAGTCATCAATTGATAATTTTTAGTATCAAAGTTTTCTGTATCGGATGCAGATAACAGTTTATAATAAACACGAATGTTTGAGCCCGATGGTTTATATCCTGTTAAATACACACGCAAATCACCAGAGTCAAATCCATCTGCCAAAGTTACTCGACGTGTCATGTATCTAGTTACAGAGTTTCCACCAGATTTCTTATCTTCACCATTATATACAACCACAGAGGTTGTATTACCACCTGAAACTGGAGGTGCACCAATCGTAATAGTTGGAGATGTGGTATAGCCGCTGCCTCCAGCATCTACAATAATACTTGTAATGTTTCCGGTTGTTACATTGGCAACAGCAAACGCATTTGCACCTGAACCACCACCGCCTGAAATCGTTACGTTTGCATTGCCGGTATAACCAGAACCTAAAGTTGAAATAGTAAATCCTGTATTCAATAGAGGCAAATCATTAATAATATTTTCAACAAATAGTCCACCAAATCGTGTCGTATCAATAACTGGTGACACATGAGGATTACTTGTTGACATTGTTGTTTTCAAAATAAATGTCGTGTTGCCTGTTGTAGGATTTAAAACTCTACGGCCATCTGCATCATACATTTCATAGTTTTCACCAGAATTTACATTATAATAACTTGTTAATCCACCACCTACTTTTTCAGATTGGAAAGAATAAACAACTGAAGTATTTGCAAGAGCTATTTGTGATGTTGTAAGGTTTAACAAATCAAATACAACATTTGAACTTGGTTTGTCAACTAAGAATTGTAATGTGGAACTTGAAGAAGTATTAAAATCTTTTCGGAAGATTCTAAACATCATATCCATATTTTCATCTGGAGTCCATGTTGAAGCATTCTGAGATTTGAATAATGAACCACCATATGGTTGTTCAGATATTTGTTTGCCGGTAACTAAATCTAATTTACCTACTTCACCAACATATGCTTCATAACCATTTGAATTTGAAACAAGAACAAATGAATGTTCTCCTGGTTGCATATAAACTGGTGTATCAAACACAAAATCAGTAAACTTAGTTGCATCATCTAAATCAGGTGAAGCAGATACTTTGACTTTATCTGGTGTTAACGTAACTGTGCCATATGGATAAATTACAGTTGATGAAGGATACCCGTTAACCATTGGTCGTAGTTGCATTGTAACTGGTGCAGTATCATGCTTTGACTTGAAACACACACGAACTTTTTCAACAAACATACCTTGTGAATATTGTGCGGGTGAAATAAGGAAGGATTGAGCCAATGGATCATACCAACCTTCAAGTGGCGCAGTAATACTACTTGTTGTGGTTGTTACTCTTGTATCAATAACCGAAGTTCTTTGTATCGTTGGTTGTATTGTTGATACGATAGTATTTTCAGTTGTCTCTAAAAGGCCTTGTGCAAAGAAAGCTGCATCACCATTTGTTGAAGAACTAGGAATATCACCAGTTGAAGTGTCAGTTAATCTAAATTGTTTTTCACCTACTCTAAAAGTTCCTGTTGGTATAAAAAATACACCGGCAGTGTCACCAGAACGAGTTGTTGTTAGGCGACCAATTGAGTAAACAGATGTAGCATCTGGCTGTGTTGTCCATGCAGAAGAGACTACCACATTTCGTGTTGCGGCAGAATATGTACTGATTGTTCTTTGTTGACCTGCGCCGGTACCGGCAACGATAGAAATTATATTGCTGTTTGCAGTATTACCATATAATATTTCATTGTTTGCGCCGGTTGCATCAATTCTTAAAACAATGCTGGTTGATGTTGCAGCATTTGCAAGACCAGAATAATGTTCATAACCAGAAATTCGTATAGAAGTACTTGTTGATTGGCCAACCAAATTCATACTAGCTGCATTAAATGCGGTAGTAGGATTAACACTTACAACAAAAACAGAATTATTTGATGTTTTAACAACTCTTGCCGCACCATTTGATGTAGCAGTTGCATTATTAAAAATCGTAACGGCTTCTTCATTTGCAGTAGTTGTTCTATATTGTAAATTATTACTTGCAAGAACAAAACGATTTGCACGAGCAACATATGTTTCAGCTGCAGTACCATCAAAAAATGGATATAAAATTACGTCTGGTTTGAAATCAGAGGCAGTGAACAATACAGATTTTGCTCTCATGTAAGGTATAACAGAAACGTCAATGACACGGTCACCAAGTGACTTAGTAATTGTTTCTGGAGAAATGGTTGATTTTATACCTGTACGAGTTTGGTTGTTAGTTGTTGTCGTAGTAGTCGTAGTTGTGCCAACAGTACCTCTAATATTTCCTCGCCCAGCTCTTGGTCCATCAATCCAAGCACCTCCAAGCATACCCTGGTTTATATTGTTTGTAGTTGAATTATTTGTTCCACTCCAAGTAGTTTGCCATGAATTCCATTCCAAGGTAAAAGCTGATGCGTTGACTCCTTGTGTTAATAATGCCCATGCATCTTTATCACCACCAAGATTAACAGTAACATCAGGTTTTCTATCAATATCAACCCAAACATCAGATGGAGGATTTAAGATAATTTTTCCCAAATAATTAACCACATTAAATGGGTTAATATTCATTGTTCTTGAAGTTAAAGGTTGACTTACAAATACGGATGAGTTTGCATTTACAGTAACGAAAGGTCCGGTCTGTAAATAATTACTAGAATTACTTGAATCAAAATTTAATGCAGCAGAAGTAATATTAAATGTTGGATGAAGTTCTTGTTGAGTAACATCAATTGAAGCTTTATAATCAAGTGCGGTCACATCAGCAACAGAATGGCCCTTGAATGAATCAACAACAATTCCGTTTTTAAATCTCTCTAAATTTGTTCCCACTGAAGTTGTTGAATCTTGTAAATTAATTGCATCTTGTTCAAGCAATGACAATGATGTGTAATATTCAAGATTACTAATGCGTGTATCTAATGCACCAATATCTTTCATTGTATATCGGCGATTATTAAAGTATGTTACAGTAATATCTGATGTATTGGCAACATAGGCTGGTTCTGCCAAAAGATACAAATTCATTGTATCATTTTTATCTTTTGGAATAATAGGTGTAGTTGATGGTTCGCCTTGAATTACTTCAAAAGTTTTGTTTTTGTTCAAAACCACTTTATCAATTCTAGGTAAATAATATGAGTGATCTAAAAGAATATCAGAACCATATTTTGGTATTCTTGGACCAATAGTTGAAGGATCAACATCAAATACTGTTGTTAATGTTGTTGCATCTAACGCATTAGTTGCAGCTTTACGAACAGCTCTAAAATCAAAACTATCTCGTAGCGAAAATGTTTTATTTGCACTTATTGAAGTATATGAAGGTATCGTATCGTAATTTGGATATGAATCTACCGTAAAGAATCCTGAACCACTTGATGCATGTGCTTTGTATCGTACAACAAGAGGACCAATTGGCGCAACAACACCAGGTTTTAATTTAATAAAAGCGTGGTCATAGAATGAATCTTTTTGCCCGCTGTCTAATGTGTAACGAGAAGTTATGTCTTCATAACCAGTGTTGGCAACAGCAATTCCTTTAAAATCATAAACAGAAACTAATTCAATAACATCTGGTACATAAAGAGATTGTGGAGTATCTGGCGTTCTAACAACATTATTTGCTTGAATTGTTGTTTGACCCTGAGAAGCAAACACAATAGCACCATTTGTAAGAATAGATTCTCCACCAGCTGTTTGAACTGCTGAGTTTCCTGATACCAGCGTTTTAACTTTAGCTGGACTTCCAGATGCCAATGTGAAATTAATTGTAGCAATAACATTTGCTACCATATTATTTGCTGTAGTGACAGTTAATTTTCTAGTTGTGGTATTAACTGCGGTAACATTTGCAATTGGAACAGTATTGCCGATACCATAAGGTGATGTTCCTGCGCTAGTAACAATGACTTGATATTTGTCTTGTATTGCAGATGAACTTGTAGCAGTAGCTAAAGTACCACCAGACTCAACAGATAAAGTATCAGAATCTACACCACCCGCACTCGTTCCAGCAAAATTAACTCCTGTATATAATCTTTTGTATGTAAATGAGAAGTCAGCTATTGAACCCTCTTTAATAAAATTTTCACCCAACGGAAATATTAGTGGTTCAAAAACAGTATCAGAAATAACTGCGTCATCAAAATCTGAAGGTAAATCTTTAGAACGGCTATCAATTGTTGCTGAAACAAATGGTGCGGCACCACTATGTGATGCCAAAGAGTCTGCATCATTGAATTCAAAATCAATTGAGAAAACGGATTGTGCGTTTAAGGTAGCAGTAAACGAAGAAGCAATTGTAAGATTACCAGTAGAACCTGCGTGTGCAGTAATAAATTTTGGTGCCTCGCCTGTGCCAGGACCAGTTGTTATTTTAAGCTTTGCACCTTTGTAAGCATCATTAACTGTAGAATATACTTGACCCGCAGTTGTATTACCAATGCTTATTGTAGTTGTTGTGGCATTTGTTGAATAAGTATTTACATTACCAGTAATTGAATTATTAACATTTACATCAAACAAAAATGCTTTGTATGTGTATGATTGTACATTGGCTGAGTTTGCAGCAGAATCAAATTCTACAGATTTTATTCTTGCAGTACCTATTCTAGTATTTGCAACAGATGCAGTAGATGTGATATTGATAGACGAAGCTGGAACACAATGTAAATTAATTGTGGCTAAATGGTCAATTGGAAAACTACCAGTTTGTCCTGTGACATAAACAAAACTACCATAGTCAGCTGTTATTCTTTTATTTTGAACAGCTGTTGTTGTTCTTGGTTTCGGAACAGTAATTGTTGTTGGAGATGTGGTACCATATTCGTAACCTTGAACATAAGCTTTGCCTGGAGACAATATGATATTCATATTATTAGCATTGGCAGAAGATGTTTCTAAAGCAAGTATGAATGGCCTTACTGTATAATTACCAGATTCATCAAATGTTCTTCGTGCCAATTCATCTTCAACGATAGCAGAAATTCCTGTATCGGCAGTTCTAGTTAATTCTGAGCTTTCAAGTCTAGCTAATTCAATAAATCTTGTTGTATCGGTAGAGATTAATGACCTTGTGGCTAAAATCAAATCAATTTTGAATCTATCCGCACCAGGTGCCTGATAGTTTGATGCATCTTGAGCTGGGTCTAATAAACTTGTATCAGAAGAAGATTTTATCAAAGTTTCGGTAATTTCAAAACCAATTCTTACATTAGCCGTATTGCTGTCATATTTTGAGGTTGCAATAGTTTGTTTATCATTTTTGATAAAGAAACCCTCATAATAAAAAACACCTTCATTGACTGAAAATATTTGACCAGTGCCTACACTTGTTGCCGATGTTACAATATTAGCAAAGTATGGAGAAGTTTCATTTGTCTTAATGGTTTCGCCTGATACAAATGCATCACCATAAAGTTGTTTCACCATTAAAGTGATTGGGTCTCCGGTACCTGCATCTGCCTCATATGCTCTAATAACCTCAGCTCTCTTAGACTCATCGTTAGAAAGTATGGTCATGTCCGTAAAATTGTTAGCAACAATATCTACGCCAGAATAAGCCGTATTTAATTTAATAAATGTGGCGTTTTGTGCAAAAGTTTCAGCTCCAACTACAGCACTACCATTTTTATATGCAGATGATCCAAACCTCTCAACTTGTTTTTGAAGAATTGTTTGTGCTTGAGTTAATTCACGAGCTTGAACCGCAAAGCCAGGTTTGAATAAGACACGAAGAAATTTCTTATCTTCATCGTAGTCATCATAATATGGGTCTACGTTAAAATTTGTATCAATAGCCATGAACTATCTTTTCCTTAAAATTGTATAACGAATTTAAGACTCTCTGCTTGTCCGTCTGTTCTTTGAACACTAACAACATTTTCTTCATACATAATATCGCCCGTATAAGGTTCAAACTCAGGATTCACACTTAACACAACTGCTCTTCCCGCAGGATTTGTTACGGATCCTTTTAGTACAGCACCATTAAAAATACTGCCTGTCACTCTTGTTAATTTAACAGCGTTTGATGTTTGATCATTTACAAAACCACCAAATGTTGATGCATTAGCCGAGGGTCCCTGAAAAACAAATTCATTCAAATTATACGCAGTTCCAGCAACCAAAGTAATATTTGTTGTTTGCGAAAACACCGCATTTGCGGTAGAGGTGTTTGCTGCAACTGTTGTATTGTATTTATACGGATCCCTTAGAAGACCATACTGTCGGAAGGTAGTATTTGCAGAAATAACTCCATTTTCTGTTGAATCTACTTCACCAATTCTCATGGCAATCATTACATTGGTAGCATTTAATTGCTTTGCTGAGTTAAATCCGTGGCCAAACTTTGGAGGTAAAACAGCTCTCGCAGTCGCATTATTTCCTGTTCCAAAAAGAGAAACAGATATATTAGAATAATCTTTACCATTTGTAGTCATGGTTATTTTTTGAATCGTATTCCCAGATAATATTGCTGTAGCTGTTCCTCCAGTGCCATCACCTAAAATATAAACTCTTGTAGAGATTACAGCATTATTTCCTGTGTTGCCGCCATTAGCAGTAGTTGCAGATGATAATGTGATTTTTGTATTGACTGTATCAACAGAAGCAATATGTGTTCCGGTGGCAATTCCTGTTGCAGAAATAGCCATATTCGCAGTTACATTAGTAGTGTTTGCCAGAGTTAGAATTGAACATCCTGATGGAAATGCGCTCACAGTAATAGTGCTGTGAATATATCCAGAGCCCGCATTTGTAACAACTATTTGGGCTAACTCTCCATCAACCGAAATAACCGATGATGTGTCAAAATCTAATCTTGAAGTTGATGTTGGAGCTGGAGCCCAATCATCGGTTAAAAATTTATTTGATGCTCTTACATTGTAAAGATATTTCCAAATGTAATTGTCTGCGGTAGTAATGTTTCCATTAGCAGCTAAATTTTTACCAGTAGGTTCAACAGTTGAATTCGCTGATATATTGTTTGAAAGGCATAGGTATACATTTCTATCTGAAGTAACAACATAGATTGGTTTTAAATTTTGTGCAGTATTGGAAGAAGTTAATTCTGATAATTCTATGGTATCATCAAACTGGCGATATTTCGTATTACCTGTCCAGTTGACTCTTGGTAATACTAATTCAACATCGCTTCCAGTTACTCTTTTTCCCGCAAACATGTTATCCCAAATAGATTTTTCATTTGAGACATTATCAAGTGGAGTTGGTGGAGAACTTTCATTAGGCCATGCAACATGATTTCCTAAGAAAATAAAACCAAGTGTTGCTGGTTCTGGCTCAAAGAAAGATTCTTTGAACTGTTCTGCGGTATTAAATGATATTTTTTTTGATGTATAATCTGGCATAATTATATTCTATTTATTATGTGCTATAAGCAAAATAAATGTTTGCAGTATTAGCAACATTAATTTCACCAATCATTGCACCTGGATGAGCAGAACAACGATACTTGTAATTACCAACAGCATTATGTGGTATTCTCCATAATAATGTACCACTTACTTGACCTTGAGCAGATGAACCATACGATAGTGTTCCTGTAGATGAAATGTGAACTAATCCATTACTAAAATCAGCAGAGTTATCACCTAATCGAATATGAAATGGGTGAGATCCAGAAAGAGGATTTAAGTTAAATCCTATAGTTGTTGCGCTAAATGTTGATACATTAGGATTGTTTATTGCTCCAGATCCATTGGCATATTGAGAAAAATTATAAGCTATAGAGCTGTTTGCGGATACATCTAATATAGTTGATGCACTAAATGTTAGTACAAGATTTGCGGTAGTATTTGCAAAGCCAAAGGCGGAAGTGGCATAAGTTGAATTTGCAAAACCTGTAATCGCAATATTTGATGCGCTAATCACACGGCCATTTGCAGCCAAATTAATTGATGTTACCGAAATTGAGTCGCCATAAAATCCTGGTGAAGTTGCAATATTGGTGAAGTCAAAAGTGTTTGCTGAGTTGGCAGTATTATAGGCATTTTGTGCTAATACATTTGCAGAGTTGGCTTTTGCGAAAGATGCATCAGCGGTTGTATTAGCGGTATTGGCTTTTGCGAAAGATGCATCAGCAGTTGTGTTTGCAGTATTAGCTTGTGCAAAAGCACCATTAGCATGAGCAAAAGCAACTGAACCAACATTATCAATGAATATATCAAGATTGGCTAAGCTTAGTTGTTTTGTTGTTGCAGTTCCAGTGCTCAAATCTACTACAACAAAGATAGTATTTGAACCATTCGCGGAGACGTTTGCGGATGGTAAAACTGGTAGAGCGGTAATTTTTGTTGATGGCATTTCTTTGTCCTATTATGGTTCTATCGCTAATGGCACATTGTTTTCATCGGTGATTTCTTCACCTGTAGTTTCTGTTTCAAGACCCGTGTATGTAACATCCAAAACTGATAGTACCTCATTGTTTGCAGTAATCGTAAAGGCGCTAGTAACTGCAAGATTTGTATTACTTATAATACTTGAAACCACACGAATTTCAGAGTTAACAGCAATGCTAGAACCTACTGTTAAAATACCTAAACTACTAGCAACATTAAATTTAGTGTTCGTTCCTGTAACAAAGATGCTTGCATTGGCAACATTTACAAGTCCAGAAATTACTCTGACTGTAGAAGCTGAAAAAAGACTTTCACTTGTAACAGGAGTTGCATCTAACTCATTCAATCTTTTTAGTTCAGCATAAGCTTTAAATCCAGCAGGATGTAATAAATCTTTAAATACTTTCTTGTATTTAGAGAACTCTGTAGCAGAAGATAACAAATAAGAATAATTTACATAGAAATCACGGCCTTGAATTTTTCTATCAACAGAAGATAAGATACTGTCTGATGTTAAGAAACGGCCCTCTAATGATTCATAAGACGCTGTTAATGTGGCATTAGCTGTTGCGGTTTGATCACCAGATGATTTCAAGTTTATAGTAGGAACAACTTGAATTGCTTTACCAGGATTCGTAACTTCAATCTCTTCAATTTCTCCTGGTCGTTTTGTACTTTGAGCCAATAGATTTTCACCATCGCCCATAATTGCAGTAAGACTAATTACACCATTAGAACCAGTGCCTGAATTAATAGTAACTGTTGGTAATTTATCTTGTGTGTATCCTTGGCCGCCAAGTAAATTTTTACCAATCTTTCTAACTGGTGCTCCAAGATAAATTTGTGTCCATGATGCTGAAGTAACATTTAATGAAGTGTTTGATGCAATGGTTAAAACTTTGCGAGTATCGTATCCAATTCTAATTTCATCACCAGGAACCAACTCGGTATTAAATGTAGTTCCAATACCATGAACCATTACATTTGAAACCGAAGTTACGTTTGCAGTACCGGTAATTTTACTAGGCACAAATTCGGCCTTCGTAATTCCTCCAAGGCCATCAACAGTAGAAATAATCGCTTCAGCTCCTGTTCCAAATGACATGGGTTTATTCGTAAAAACTAATTCATCAAAAACTGCATATCCAGAACCTGGTGTTGTGACCACTAGTTTACCTAATGAACCAAAAGTATCAATACGAACAACGGTACTATTTGTCGTATTTGCAGTTAATGGAGAAATTGTTACAATAGCCGGATTCGCATTAAGAATTGGTGTATTAGCAACAGCTGTCGTAGCAAGAATCGTAATATTAGAAATTTCACCAATTGAAAGATAACTAACATTTGCAAATGCAGTTGAGATTACTGAGTTAACATTAACAATACCTGATGGAGAAATATTTGTGTTAGGAAAATTATAATTAGCAACATTGATTATCGTGTTCGCTGGATCAATATCACTAATAACATCAGAGTAAATTCTAAAAACATTTGAAGTATTTGCAGCAGTTAAATCAACTCCAGCTATTGCAAAACTTAATTGTGTATTAGAATATCCTAAGGCCGAAATTAACGATCCCACCTCAAAACCAGCACCGCCGTCAGTTATAGCAACATTATTAATAAGCCCGCTAAAAACTTTTGATATTACAGCTGATGGAGCAATTTCTGCGATTGGAGCATTAATAATTACTGGATCACCAACATTATAATTTGCGCCACCGTCAATAACATTAATTCTTAAAACATTTGATACTGTTGCAACAATCACATTTACCAATACATCATCAACAAATACATCAGTAAGAATGTTTTCACCGTTTTGAAATGTGCCCAGTAAAGTTTTGTCATTAATGAAAAATTCAGAGATTGCCTCTGTACCTAAAACTCTACTTGAAACCCTTTCTATGAGAGCTGTTGCACCAGAAGTTTCAGCAGTAATTTTTCTGTTAGTGAAAATTGTTTTATCAAGAGCTGTGCTATATTCTACTTTAACTTCCGCACCATTCGTTGGTGCAGTATTGAATACTACTTTCTTAGATTCTTTTCTTACATGATATCCAGAAGATTGTAATACATTGTTAACATAGACTGTAATATCTGAAGCACTTAATGCTTGTAAAATTTTGAACTCTTTGTTTGTTCCATTAGCTGTGTAATAAGAAAAGAATTCAGATGAAACTTTCAACGCATTTTCTATTTCCCATTTACCATCAGAGGCTCGTAGAACATCATTTTTTGGATATGTAACTTCTAACTCTTGTGCAAACATAAAACGATACAAGAGCTTAAATGATGATTCGGATCCTTTTGAAAGATAAAGCGGCAAAACATTTTTGATAAGTGTGGCTTTATCTACCTCAACATCTCTAGGAAGTAATGATGCAAAATTATTAAAAAAGTTAATTTCAAAATCATCAATAGAATCATCTACATCAGAAATGTAACGCAAATCTTTTGCTCTAGTTGTCAAATCATTTATTTGTGTGCCTTGTTTCTGTTCAAGATACTCATAGTAAGCTTCCAAAAAAGTAATGAAAA
>Ga0247834_1006910_pt1 | contig 12403 bp, 7 predicted proteins | sample LaCruzMarch2015__8_FD_187118 | JGI IMG/M metagenome (GOLD analysis project Ga0247834, IMG submission 187118) | Freshwater microbial communities from meromictic Lake La Cruz, Castile-La Mancha, Spain - LaCruzMarch2015_12m | ecosystem: Environmental > Aquatic > Freshwater > Lake | place: Spain... | reverse complement strand
CGCACCGGTGCGCGAGGCGATCGCGGCGGTGAACCGCGACGGTGGCCGCCGCTATCGCGTGGTCGTCGTCGACTCCCAGGGCGACAAAGGTGGAGCGGCTGCGCTCCTGCCACGACTCGTCGATCGGTGGTGGGAGTCGCGCGGCCAGGGGGGCGGCTACGACCCGTCCACCGACGTCACCATCCTGCTTGACATCGGCGATCGCTCGCTCGCCATGGACGCGCCGCCGTCGCTTCTGGCCTCGGCCGGGCTCGACGTCGATCGGCTCGAGAGGCAGGTGATCCGCAAGGCCTTCGTGCCCCGCGTGCAAGACAAGCAGTATGCCAAGGGCCTCGCCGACCTGGTCACCGCCACCGAGCAGACGATCACCGGCGGCATCGCCGCCCAGGCGCGCCGGGCCGAGCAGCAGAAGGTGTTCTGGACCACGACACTGCCGCTCCTGGCGGTGTCGTTCGCCGGCCTGGGGACCGCGGTCTGGCTGGGGTCCAAGCGGGCGCGGCATGCCAGCCGCAAGGCGGCCGCCCGCGATCGGCTCGCGGCCTTCAAGCAGGAAGTCGTCGAGCTCTCCGATCTGCTCGATTCCCAGCGCGAGCGGCACCGGATCCTGCCCCATGCCGACCCTGACTTCCAGACGCCCATGGTCGGCCTGACCAGGAACGCCTACGACGGAGTTCAGGAGGCGATTGGCCGCTATCGCGAGCGGTGGCTGGGGCTGATGGACGTGTGGGAGAAGGCCGACGCCCGGCTGGGCGAGGAGTGGTTCCTGGGCACCGCCGCCAGCGACGAGGTGCTCGCGATGCTCGACTCGGCCGAGGCCCGGCCACCGCTCGCCGAGGTGACCGCCGCCTGCCGTGGACCGCTCGACGCGCTCGAGCAGGCCCACGAGCGGTCCCGGGAACTCGCCGGCTCGCTCGCCGCCGATCTGGGTGCCGCCCGCGCGAAGCTCGATGCGCTTGCCGGCCGCGGCCGCTCGGCCGCGGCCTTTGAGCCCGAACTCGCCGGAGCCGCCCGGAGCCATGAGCTCGGCAGCGCTGAGGTCGAGCCCGATCCGATCGCCGCCCGCGGCCGGTTCGAGGATGCCCGCACCGCGATCGCCGACGTGGTGGCGCGGGTCGAGGCCGTCGAGGCGGCCGACGATCGCCGGCGCCACGCGGGAGACCGGGTCGCCGAGATCCGGCGGCAGGTGGCTCTGCGCCGCAGTCAGGGCTGGCTGTTGTCGGAACCGGGCGCTGATCCCGAGCAGCACCTGGCGGGGGCCGACAAGGAAGCGGCGCTCGCCGCCGACTTGCTCGACGCAGCCGATGTCGAGACCGCGGCGGCTCACCTCCGCCGCAGCGAGGATGCGACTGCGGAGGCCGCCAACCTGCTCGAGAGCGTGGTCGCCGCGCGCGAGCGGGCCGAGGGCCTGATCGCAACCCTGGCCGCCCGCCTCGAGTCGCTCTCCAGCGCCGGTCAGGCGGCCGCAGCCGACCTTGGCATCCTCGCCGACCGCTACGCCGAGACTGCCTGGGCCGACCTGGCCGACCATCCTGCCGCTGCAGCCGAGGCTGCCAAGCGGGCCCGGATCCTCCTCGCCGAGGGGCGGACCGAGGCCGAGGTCTCGCGGCAGTATTACTTCCGCGCCGTCGCGGTCCTCGAGGAAGCCCAGCGGCAGGCCGATTGGGCCGCCGACTGCCTGGGGGCCGTCTCGACCCGCCGTCGCGAACTCGATGACCTTGTGACCGCAGTCCCCGGACTGCGGCGCCGCGTGGCAGAGCGGATCGACGCGCTGGCGACGATCCTGGCCTCGCGCCGCACCGACCGCGCCCGCGCCAACGAGCGGTGTCGCGAGGCCCAGCGGCTGGTGGAGACGGGTGACCGCCTCAGTGCCATGCCCCGCCCCGATCCGCGGCAGGTGGAGCAGGCGCTGCGGGCGGCCGACTCCACCGCCGCCCGTGGCGAGGAGTTTGCCGCCGACGATGAGCGACTGGCGCGGCAGGCCGCAGCCGACCTCACCGAAGCCGAGGGGCTCTTTCGACGGGCGGCGGCCTGGTATGCCGAGGGAATCAAGGCCGACGTGAGCGGTGTCGAACGGTCGCTTCACGACGCCCGCAGCCTGCTCTCGCAACAGCGTTACGAGGATTCAATCCGCATCTCCGGCGAAGCGGCAGAGCACGCCCGGCATGCCTATGCCCAGGCCACGGCCGAAGCCGAGCGGCGGCGGGCCCGGCGGCTGGCTGAGCAGCAGCGGCGGCAACTCGAGGAGTCGTTTGCCCGTCTGAGCCGCGGGGCAGGGCCGTGGATGATCACGCTGCCGAGCGGCGGCTTTACCGGCCCCAACCCCTGGCGGTCGAGCGGCTCGATCCCGGGCGGTTCTGGCGGCGGCCGCGCCGCCGGCAGCCGCTGGTCACGAGACATTGCCGAAGTCCGCTGGTAGGGGATCCGAGCGCGGCCGAGAGCTCCCCTGAACGGCCGGTTCAGCGAAGTTCGATCGGGGTGATGTCGAGCCGCCCGATCTCGGCAACCGGCCGGGCTCCAGGCGCCGTCGGCCCGCCGGCCACGGTCGGACTGGGCTCGAGGAGCCGTTCCATCTCGGCGACGCGGCCCCGCACCACCTCCGGCACCCGGCTGCGAATCTCCGGATCGTCGATCGGGCCCTCAAACACGATCCCGCCGGCTGAGCTGCTCACGACCAGCCGCATCTTGTCGCCCCGGCTGAGCCGGATCTCGTAGTCCGCATCCTGCCGCACGAGCGTCTCGTCGGCGAGTCGGCGGAGGCGGCCGTCGGCCCCCCCGGTCCGGGAAGCGGCGTTGGCACCGGCGGGCCGCACAAGCGCCAGCGCTGAATCGGTCGCTCGCAGCGGCCGCCGTGACGACTGTCGGGTGAACGGCTGCACCGGCGGGTCAGGCTTGTGGCCCAGCGGTATGGCCACTTCGCGGCCACCCCGCAAGACGGTGCACTCGAGCAGCTCGTCGGGCTCAGCCGCCTCGAGGAGGGCGTCGAACTGCTGCGGCAACACGAGCAACTGATCGTCAAGCCGCACGAGCACGTCATGCTGGAGAAAGCCGGCTCCTTCGGCCGGCGAGCCGCTCGCCACCTGATCGACGACGAGCCCGGCACCGCGCTTGAGCGCCAACTGCTGCCGGAGGACGACACTGGCACGCGACAGGTTGATCCCAAGGCCGGCGCCGCTGGCCGGGGGACGGGCGATTTCCGATACCGGCAAGAGGTGCGAGCGGGCGGGTGCTGGTGGCTCACCGGCCCAGGCGACCGCCGCCGCAGCGAGACCGATGACGACGGCGAGCACGAGCCGACTGACGGGCTGACCCGGGGCCGGAAGCGAGTTTGGCATGGCGGCGACAGAGGGCGGTGACAAGGGGAACCGATCCGCGGCGGGTATGTGACGTTTTTCCAGTCTGCCCGCCAGACGACTCGGTCCATATTTTCTTAACCGGCCGAGCGTGGGCGGCAGGCTGGGGAAACCAGGCGCTCGCGGCAGGCAAAGGCGACGGCGGGTCGGACGGGGACAAGCCAGGCCACGCAAAGCCTGATCCTCTCCGCTGCAGGGTTCTCCGCCGGCCGCACATTCGGTCGATACCCCCGACGGCTGTCGCTGGTGGGGCATGAGCCCTCAGCACTCGAGCACATTTGGGGGACTGACGATGACGATGACGAAGCGGCAGCAAATCGGAATGGGCCTGGCACTGGCACTCGTCGCCGCGGTGGCGGTGGCCCCGGCGTTCGCCGCCCCCCCCTGGAAGCTCGGCCGGGCGCTCCGCGGCCCGCAGCCCTCGGGCAAGGTCAGCGGCCCGGTGCCCGACCGGCCTCCGCTCGTGCCCGGCACCGGCACGCTCGTCAAGAACGTGGTCGACGACTTCGAGGACGACGCGTGGAAGTGGATCTATAACCACCCCAAGAGTTCGGAGGAGCAGGACAAACGGATCCGTGGGCCACTTGCCAAAAGTGCCAACGGCCGCTGGTTCGAGGGTCCCAAGCGGGGCACTCCCGACGTGGTCAAGCGGGTGGAACTGCCGGCGCCGGGCTTGGAGGGGAGCGGGCACGGCCTGCTGATCGCCACGCTCAACGCCGGCATTCCGGGTCGCGTGACCTACGAGATGCAGCAGGATGACCTGATCTACAACCTCGGCAAGGTAACGGGGCGGGGGATGTCGGTGGGCGACAGCCCGAGCATCGTGGTCCGCGTGTACATGCCCCCCTTCGAGCAGTGGGAAATTCGGAGCGGTCCCAGCTTCGGCTTTCGGGCCGGCTGTTTTACCCACGCGATCATCACCGGTGAGGACCACCCCGACCGGGGCTTGTACGGCCTCCAGGAATACTGGCCGGGCATGTTCGTCTGCCTGGAGAGCAGCCACGACGGCAAGTTCCCCGAAGACGGCGCCTTCATCCGCGTCCGCAGCGGCCGCAATGGCAGCGAGATCCGCGGGCCGAAGATCGAGCAGCTCGGCTGGTGGACGCTCGGGATGTCATTCACCCCCGACGGTGTGATTCATTACTTCGCCAGCCCCGGCGTCGACAATCTCACGCCCGAAGACCACATCACCTCGCAATACGCCTACGCCTACCGCACCGAATTGGTGAAGACGTTCTTCTTCAACGTCTGCACTCACGACGACGGTAAGACCTGGAGCACGCCCTGGGTGATCGACGATCCGCAAGTGTTTTTCGTCAAGCCGCAGCAACTTGCCGAGCAGCCGACCACGACCCGCTGAAAGCGTCCCTGAATCAAGGGGCGGCTCCAAGCGGGTTCGGAGTGGAGAAGACCCCTTGGTTGGGGCTACCGCGCGGTGCGTGCGTAGCCGCAGGCGGGGGGGAGGAGGCCCTCGAGGCCTTCCCCCTCGCACCGCACGACGAGCCCGTCGCTGCCGGCAGGCGAGAGCGTGCAGGTGGCGGTTCGACCAGTGTCGCGGCCCAGCCCCTGGATCCGCACGGTCCAGCCGTCGGCCCCCTGGCTCCAGATGCCCTCGGCAAACCGCCCGTCGGCGGAGAAGATCCAGGAGCGGATCACCTCCCGCTCGGGATCCCAGCCAATGATCTCGGTCAGTTCCCGCCGGCCCCCCGCGGCGGGCAGCAGTCCCGGGATCGACGTGTCGCCAGCGGCCGGGCGGGCCGCGGGATGATCGTCTGGTGTCGCCACGTGGGTGCGCACGAGGAACCCCCGGTCTGCCGACCAGGCGGCCTGGCTACTGGCGATCACCCCATCGCCGACGTCCTCCCAGGAGCCGACGAGCCAGGCGAGGTGGTCGAGTGGACGGACCGACCGCGGTTCCACGGCCGTCGCGGTCTCACGCACGCTCGCCAGCCGCCACTGATCGGCTTCCCGGATCACGACCGCCGAAAAGCGGCTCCCGGCGACATCGCCATCGGAGTACGAGACCCGTGAGATGCCGTCGATCACTGCCACGTCGTCGCGAAGCGGGCGGATCGCATCGACGTCGATGTCGATCGCCGCCTCGCCGTCGCTCTCAAACAGCGCCGCAAACACCTCTTGAACCGCCTCCCGGCCGCGGGTGACGGCGCCGGTGTCGAGGTTCACGTTCTCCGCGGTCGCGGCCCAGTGCGCGGCCGCGGCGGCCGCGTCATGACGATTGAACGCCCGCAGGTAGCCGGCGAGCATGTCGCGGATCTCGGCTACCCGAGGCGACGGCGGCTCGGCTGCCCGGACAGCGGCCGGCAAGGTGCTCGGCTCCGAGACGGGCTCGGCCGCCGCCACGCGCCGAATGGCCGCCGGTGATCCGGCGGCGCTGATCCTCGACGCCATGGTCGCCGGCTCGGGTGACGTAGCCTTGGCTGTGACATCGGCCAGCCGGAAGGGCTTTGGCCTCGCGATCACTTCCGGCACCGCGCCGACCCGGTGGTGCGGTTCGGCGGCAGTTGTCGTCAGGAGTTCCGGCTCGACGGGGAGCGTGCCCAACCTTGAAGGCGGGGCCACACCGGAAACACCACACCCGGTCACGGCCAGGACCGTGGCGACGGGCAACAAGCCGGCAACCCAGCGCCAGCGACTGACAAGACGGCGCAGCGAACAAGCCAGATTCGGCACGGGCAGACCCTCCGTGAGTATGACGACGGCGACCGGTCCAGTGGCGGTCGGTGAAACCGTTCAGAATCCTACCGCTTGCCCGCGCGAACGCACAGCCCGCGGCTCACTCCTTGCCCACGGTCACGCCGGGAAAGTCGTCGGTTCGAAACGGCGTCAGGGGCAGGCCGGCGCCGGAATACATGTTGCAGATCGGATTGTCTGCCCAGGCGTAACGAACTGCCACGGGCTCCGTGACGCTTTCGCTCCAAACCTCGACCGTGCCGTCTTTGCGGATCGCCGCCCGGGCCGGAACGAACTTCCGGTCGGCCCCGGCGACCGTGAAGCCGCGCGGCTCGGCCACGTCGAATGGCCGCCACCCCCCGGCGACATCGGTGAATGACAGCACCGCCTTCGACCCTTCCTGCTCCATGCGCGCGTAGCGCGGGCTCTTGCAGGTGATCCCCGGCAGCTTGTAGGTCTCCGCCAGAGCCCAGCGGGCCAGCCGCTTGGCCACATCTTGCTTGTTCTTGGGATGGATGTCCTTCCCCTCGCCGATGTCAATGATCACGGCCTGGCCAGTGTTGGGCAACGCATCGAGCGTCATCGTCTGGGCCTCGCGCAGCTCCGCCCAGGCGCTCTCCCCCGGCTCCGGCCTTTCGGCCATGTAGTCGGCCAGCTGCACCCAATAGAAAGGAAAGTCTTTGTTGTCGGCGAGGTTCCACTCGTCCCGCCACGACTGGATCATGAAGGGAAAGAGCGTCCGGTACTGATGGGCCCGGCCGGCGTTCGACTCACCCTGATACCAGATCACCCCGCGGATTCCGTACCCGACCGAGGGCGTGAGCACGCCGGCGTGGATGTTGCCGGGCCGCTGGTTGCCCTTCATCTGGCCGTCGTCGGGCTTGTCCGCCTCGAGCTTCGTCCAGCGGTCGTGGATCACCTTGAGTGTGGGGTGCGCGGCGAGCTTCTCCCGCTTGACCCAGGCGTCGGCGGCGCTGCCGCCCCAGGCATTGTCGATCAGGCCCACGGGCACGCCGAGTGTCTGCTGGAGCTGCCGGCCGAAGCAGTACCCGACAGCCGAGAAGTCGCCGACGGTCTGCGGCGAACAGACCTGCCAAGCACCCTTGAAGTTGTCCTGCGGCTCCTGCGTGCCCGTTTGCGGCACCGAGATCAGCCTGATCTGCGGGAAGTTGGCCGCGGCCTTTTCGATGTCGGCGTCGTTGGCCTGGTTGACAGCCCATTGCATGTTGGACTGCCCGGAGCAGATCCAGACCTCGCCGATGAGCACGTCCGCAAACGTGATCTCGTTGGAGCCCTTGACGGTGAGCGTGTGGGGCCCGCCGTACGCGGCGATCGGTTCGAGTTTCAGCTCCCACCGGCCGTCGGCCTCGGCCGTGGTGGCCTGCGACTGCCCGGCGATCGAAACGGTTACCTTTTCGCCTGGGGCAGCGCGGCCCCAGACACGGTTGGCGATTCCCTGCTGGAGCACCATGTGGTCGCCAAACATGGAGGAAAGCGAGACCTCGCCGCGGGCGTCGAGGCCGACGGCAAACGCGAGCAGGATCAGCCAGGCAGCGAAAGACGTTCGGCGCGGCATGAGAGCGAAACTCCTGGAAGAGACACCCCGCCCGGATGGCGTGGCTGAAAAGTGACCGTGAGCATACTGCCGCAACGGTCGACCGGAAACATCGTCCCGCCCGGGCCTGACCAGGCCGTCGGCGGCCCCGGCCCGCGTTGTCAGGCCCGGCCCAAGATGTAGTCGCGCACCTGAACCAGTTCGGTCGCGCAGGCGGCGAAGCGGTGGGCGTTCACGTCGCCGATCGACACCAGCCCCACGACCCGGTCGCCGGCATCGACCACCGGCACGTGCCGCACCCGTCGCAGCCTCATCACATCCGCCACCGCCTCCACGGCATCGCCCGGCGAACAACAGATCACGCCGCTGGTCATGACCTCACCGACGCTGGTGGCGTCGGGCGAGCGGCCCTCGGCCACCACCCGCCGCAACACATCCCGCTCGGTAAAAATGCCGTCCAGCCGGCTACCCGTGACAACCAACAGCGACCCGATGCCGTGGTCGTTCATCAGCCTGGTGGCCTGCCGCACCGACGCTGACGCCGACGTGCTGATCATCCGCCGCGGCTTGGCGGCGAGCAGTTCCTGAACGGTATCCATGGGCGTGTCCCTCCCGATGTGGCCCGCACTCCAGTTGACCGCCTACCCCGCAACGAAAGTCTAACGCGGGCACCACCGTCCTCGCCCGGCCGAGGGCCACGAGGGCGAAAAATCGCGAAATGCCGCCGTGGACAGGCCGCTCGAACCCACCCCGAGGGCCGTGCGCCGCCTGCCGCACACCCCCTCCGAAGAGCGGCTTTTGGGCCGCGGCCGGTTTTGTCGGAACCCGTCCACTTGAAAGCCGCTTCAGTCGACGTAACCTAGCCATCTTAACAGGCGGTCGAATTGTTCGGCCGTCGCAAGAGATCGGGTCTCTTCGACCGGCCGATGTTCGGGCGCGTTCGAAAACAACCTGCTCGATTTTCGTAGTTCCTGGTTCCTTTTTCTTTCTGGAGGTTCGCGTGATTCGCAAAGTTCTGTCTTGCGTCATGCCAGCCGTCGCCATCCTCGCCATGTGCACCAGCACGTGGGCGGGCGATTGCGGTGGCTGCGCTGGCGGTTGCGAGGGTGGCTGTGAAGGCGCCGTCAGCAGCAGCGATTGTGGCAATGGTTGCGGTGAGTCGGCTGGCTGCGGCACCAAAACGGTGTACCAGAAGCAGATGGTCACCGAGATGAAGACGGTCAACGTGACCGAGTACACGACCGAGACCCGCGAGCGGACCTACACGGTCAACAAGCGGGTTCCGCGGACCGAGACCAAGACCCGGACGGTCACGGTCATGGTTCCCGAGACGCGCTCGAAGACCGTGAACTACACGGTCAACAAGAACGTCACGGAGACCAAGACGGCCGAGTACACGGTCCAGGTCCCCTACACCGAGTCGGTCGAGCAGACCTACACGGTGAGCGTGCCGGTGCAGGAGGAGAAGACCTCCACCTACACCGTCATGGTGCCCAAGTCCGAGGAGAAGACCGCGACCTACACGGTCAGCGTGCCCTACACCGAGCAGGTCGAGCAGACCTACACGGTGAGCGTGCCCGTGAAGGAAGAGAAGACCGCGACCTACACGGTTCAGGTGCCCTACACCGAGCAGGTCGAGCAGACCTACACGGTGAGCGTGCCGGTGCAGGAGGAGAAGACCTCCACCTACACCGTCATGGTGCCCTACACCGAGGAGAAGGTCTCGACCTACACGGTCAGCGTGCCCTACACCGAGCAGGTCGAGCAGACCTACACGGTGAACGTGCCCTACACCGAGGAGATGAGCGGCAGCCGGACCGTGCAGAAGCGCGTCCCGGTCCAGTCGTCGAAGACGGTGCAGGTCCGCGGCGGCTCGTGGCAGACCGAGCAGTACACGGTTGGCGGTGGCGTTGACGCCAGCGGCTGCCCGTGCCCTGAGAAGGTCTGCTGCAAGAAGGTCTGGGTGCCGACGTGTGAGACGAAGGAAGTTCCCGTGACCACCTACCAGTGCGTCACCGAGGAAGTTCCCTACTCCTACACGGTCAGCAAGTGCCGTTCGGAGCAGCGGTCGCGCATGGTGAACGTCACCAAGCACCGCAGCGAGGAGCGGACCCGCACCTACACGGTCACCAAGTGCCGTCCTGAGGAGCGGACCCGTACCTACACCGTCACGAAGATGGTGCCGGAGCAGAAGACCCGCTCCGTCAGCGTCACCAAGTGCAAGTCCGAAGAGCGGACCCGCACCTACAGCGTGACCAAGATGGTGCCGGAGACGAAGACCCGCTCGGTCAGCGTCACCAAGTATCGTCCGGAGGAGCGGACCCGCACCTACACCGTCACCAGCTGCGTGCCGGAAGAGCGGACCCGTTCCTACACCGTCACGAAGATGGTGCCGGAGCAGAAGACCCGCACGGTCAATGTCACGAAGTACAAGAGCGAGACCAAGACTCGCGAGTACACCGTGACCAAGTGCGTGCCCGAGACGATGACCAAGGAAGTTTCCTACACGGTCAGCGTCCCGCAGCAGAAGGAAGAGTCCTACACGGTCACCGCGTATGACTGCGTGCCCGAGACCAAGACGTCGACCTACACGGTCCGCGTTCCGGTGACGGTCACGAAGGAAGTGCCGGTCACCAAGTGTGTCACGGTCGCCGTCGAGGTGCCCGCTGGCGACTGCGGTGGTGACGCTGGTGCGTGCGGCGGTGATGCCGGCGCCTGCGGCGACGCCGGTGCCTGCGGCGAGGCTTCGGCCTGCGGCGGCAAGAAGCGTGGCTGCCGTCGGTGCCGCTAATCCGGTAACGATTTCTTCCGTGTTGTTTTCACGCGGGGGCCCGGCGACTAGTCGCCAGGCCCCCGCGGCTTTTTTACGCCCGGCGGCCGCTTGCTTGACGCCCGGCGACCGTGCTGATGCCCGTTTCTTCCGCGCAGCGCGTTGAGACGACTCTGTCCGCCTGCTCTTCTGCTTTCTCGTCAACCGTTGCACTGCGAGGGGTGGCCCATGCCAATCGAGCGGCGTAGGAAACCGAGCGTAGCCAGGATGGCGAAGCGAGGTTTCCTTCGAGCGACCGGAGGGCAGGATGCCCGTAGGGAGCGTCCGGCGAGATGGCATGGGCCACCCCGAGCCCACACCAATCGAGCGGCGTGATTCGGCCGGGGCCCAGCTGCGCCGCCGGTGGGGTGGCAAATGGCGGCTCTTTCTGCTGAAATCTTGGTCCTCGTACGCCCGGATCAACTTCCGTCATGACGCCACCGCCACCGGGCACCTTGCCCGACATCGATTCGGCCTGCCTCTCCGAAGATGACGGCGTGCCTTGGATCAGCGAAGTGCGGCGGGCCGTTCGCGATGCCGACACGGATTTCTTCCGGGTCTCACCCTGGCGATACTGGCTCGACTTTCTGGTCAGCCTCACCGCAGCCTACTTGGCTACGGGGATTTACCTGGCTGCCCCGCTGGGATCGTGGCCGCAGGCGGTCGCCTTCCCGATCGCCGCCTTCTGGCTCTACCGCATGGGCTCGCTGATCCACGAAGTCTGCCACCTCGGCGCGCATGAAATGCCTGTCTTCAAGACGGCTTGGAATCTGTTCGGCGGAGTGATGACTCTCACGCCGAGCCCGTTTTTCACCCGCCATCACCGCGACCATCACAGCCGGAGGTTTTATGGCACACCCGCCGACCCGGAATACGTTGCGAACGTGATGCAGGGGGGCAACGTCGCGAGCATCACCGGTTACGTGGTGCACATCCTGGCTTTTCCGGTGCTGGTATTCCTCCGCTTCCTCCTGGTCCCGCTCACGTTTATCCATCCGGCCGTTCGCGAGTGGACCCTTCGCAAGGCATCTTCGCTGACGCTCAACCGCCACTACGAACGGAAGCTCACGCCGGCCGACCGCCGGGCGATCCTGGCCGTCGAGATTCCCTGCTTCCTGCGGGCGGCTTTGATCCCGGCGCTCGTGCTCGCCGGCCTGAACCCCTGGACCAGGATCCCGCTGCTCTACACGCTGGCGGTGGCGACGGTCATGCTCAACCAGCTGCGACAGCTGGCCGACCACCACTTCGAGGGTGACGGCAGCCGGGTCGACATGGAGTCCCACATCCTCGACTCCTGCAACTTCGTCACCAACGACCCGCTCACCCTGCTGTTATTTCCGTTCTCGATCCGCTACCACGCCCTGCATCATCTGTTTCCCTCGATGCCCTACCACAACTTGAAGCGGGCCCACGAGCACCTGGCGGCCGTACTACCGGCCGACTCCCCCTATCACACGCTCGCCCGGCCGGGCTGGTGGAGCGTGGCCCGCCGCACGATCCTCGGGCCAGCCTGATCGCCGCCGGGTGGGGCTGCGTGGCGGTGAACTGGCGTGAATCACGGCCAAATATTTGACCCGCCGCCGATGGCAGGTTAGGCAAGGGGGGTTAGTTGTGCGTTTTGGTCGTCCGCCGCCGGCCGCCTTGTGAACACCCGTAAATACATCCGCTCATCGCGTCGGCATCGCCGGTTTGCTGCGGCCCCCGAACGGCTCGAGCCCCGCCGGCTGCTCACCGCCTCCCCGTTGGTCGCCCTGCGGTCGGAAATCGTATCGACCGAGATCGACGCGGCGGGGAATGCGTCGGACGCGGCCGTGGTCGGCGAACTGGTGACCCACAGGCTCACGCTCGAGGTGGCGGCGGGCACGCTGCGGGACTCGGTCTTGACCGAGGTGTTCGCCGAGTCGCTTGCCTTCGTGGAGTTTGTCGGGGCGGAGATCGCGTCGCCGCTGGTGCGGGTGACGGGCAGCCTCGCTCCCGTTGTTGCGTTGGACGGCCGGA
>Ga0247834_1006893_pt1 | contig 12422 bp, 17 predicted proteins | sample LaCruzMarch2015__8_FD_187118 | JGI IMG/M metagenome (GOLD analysis project Ga0247834, IMG submission 187118) | Freshwater microbial communities from meromictic Lake La Cruz, Castile-La Mancha, Spain - LaCruzMarch2015_12m | ecosystem: Environmental > Aquatic > Freshwater > Lake | place: Spain... | reverse complement strand
AACATTCAGCAGACAAAAAATCATCTGCTATCCAATGCGGCCAGGGTTGAGAAAAACTAGTTGTGTTCATAAAATGTTTTACAGGCTATCTGTTTCCAGTCTTGATGCCTGTCGCCAGTGGGATCAATTGTTATATTCAACCAAGGCAAAGCATCATTGGCATGTCCGGCAAATCCTTGTTTGGGCAACAACAAATTGGGCCATTGTTGCAAGAATTGATGTTTCAGCACTGGTTTGGTTGTTGTATTTACTTTGTATTCCCAAGGCAGATTTAGAGCAAACTGCATTATGCGTTTGTTCATAAAAGGGTTGCGTGTTTCTTTGCCCCAGGCTCCTGAGATTCGATCTTGACCCGGAGCATCACATCCAACAACCTGATACCAGTAGTCCATAAGCAAGGTGGCTTGCCGTGCATTGCCGTTGTACACATTCAAACAACGTTGCCACAATTCAGGATCTCCGGCCTGGCTGTAAGGACTGTGACTGCGTTCTGTGGAATAATCAATGTGCTGATACACACCATATCCTCCAAACAATTCATCTGCTGCCAGGCCAGTAAACAACACTCGAGACTCAGTGTGCTGGGCCACCATCCATTTGCCCACAAAACTCCAACTCTGAGCAGGCATCTGGGTTCGATCTAACAATGCATGATATTGTTCAGCATACTGTTCAAAGGACACTGGCAATAGTTTTAAATTAGAAATTTGCTCTGATTGTAAAAATTCTTTAACTCGATCCACAACTGGATCTTTACCAATCATGTCAACAGTCACAAGTTCAGCTTGTGGTAATTGAGACAATATCAAATTTGAATCTACGCCACCAGAATAACTAATGGCTGCTGAACACTTTGGTGTCATTGCTTGCATCACGCTGGTCCACAGCCATGCAAATTCTTCTTGCACTTGTGCCTGTGTTTGATTTTGTTTAGGGTTGATCCATGCCCAAATGTTGTCTATGGATATGTCTGGCACATGATTGATGTACAGTCGCCCGGGCTCTAATCGTTCAATGCCCTGCCAAGGTGTTTGGGTTTGCATGGTCCAACATTTGTTAGTGTACGGCACATCAGTTTTGACATTTTCTACATAGGTCAATATGGGCGCAACTTCAGAGCACACAATCACAAGGTCATCGTCTTGATAGCGATATAGATAGTGTTCACCTTGCGGATCACTAGCATAGGTCACGCGATCATGATTCCAGTATACCCAGGCCCAAGGCCCTTCGAACAGTTGAAACTTGCTGGGATTGTCTCGGGCTGCTTGATATGCCAATTCTGTATCGCTGTGATAAAGGCCGTGCTGCTGATAGTTGTAGATTTCGCCGTTGTAGGCAAAAAAGTCAGGTCGTGATTGATTGTAAAAATCTGCAGAGCCTGTGATATGCAACACAGTTTGTGCTATAAAAATACCATCTTTGTGTTGATATCTCACAAAGTCTGGTCCGCGACTTTGCAGTCGATCCACGGCTGTGAGATGTTGTTGTAATGGCCTGGCTGTGCGACTTTGTACGTACAGTATGCCGCACATTATTTAATTTTTTCCAGCACACCGGGCCACCAAGCTGCAAAGTCTATGGGCCATTGTTGTTGCATTGATTGCAACAGTGCAATGTTGTGCTCAGCCGCTTGCATACATCGATCAGCAATATCCTGTTGCTGAAACTGCTGTACATTTTCAGTGGCTTCAAACAAAAAGTCCACCATTTTGTCCCCATAGGCTGCTGTGCGATTTTCAATCATGGAATCGTAACGATGTGTGGCCACATTTGACAATGTGTCAAATCCCAGGCTGGCCAAGCGGGCCACAGTGTGCCGTCCTGAATACAGTTGCCAAGGCACAGGCAAACACAACGCTCTAAATGTTTTTTCGCTCAACGCCACAGTGTTGTCACTGCTGTAAGTTTCCATCACAATGTTCATCCAAGCCGATTGATGCACATCAGCTTGACTCAGTGTGTGATTGCGATAAGGCATGTTTTTGACCAGTCGATTATAGGTGTGTTGGTACACTTCGTGATACTGTGTCTCAAGATCTTGATATTGCTGTTGAAAATTTCCTTGCAGTCCAGTTGAATCGTTGTTGGAACCATTCCATGACCAACAGTTGAAATTCACATAATCAATACTGTCAGATTGATCTTCGGACCTCAACTGCAATTCTAAAAACATCAACATGCGTTTGGCATCCAGTCGATTCACTGCAAAATTAAATCTGCGTTGAGGTTTCCAAGGCAGGCGTTGGGGTTGGTGTGCATAGATGCCAAAAAAACTGTCAGGCAATCGAGCCACTTGATACTGAGTGGGTGCTGCACACCAGGTGTCTGTTATGACCACAGTGTTGCGGTCAAACATGTAAGGCAGTGCAAGATCATAGTTGGTGTTGCAGGTGGTAAAATCATCTACCAAACAAACCACCACAGTTTGATCACCGCGACGCCATGTTTTGTTGCTGTTGTCTGCGGCAGTGTAACCCAAGGCGATCAGTTGACTGCGAAAAAAGTCCAGCAGTGTGTTTTCGTGCCAAATACAACGGCTCTTGACAAATATTTCGTTTTCGTATATGCTGTGATACAAGTCAGTCATGTGAATACTTATAGTACTCAAGTATTACCGGGTTTAAAAGCCCAAAAGTAATACTTTTGCAGTACTACTTTTCGGTTGACCGAATATGCCCGAAATGCTATAATACACACATGATGAGAAAGAAACGCACTGATCGAACCCACATTGTGTACACAATCCAGATTGGGTTGGAGTACTACATTGGTATTACCGCTAAAACCCAGCGCACCATCAACATGTCGCTTCGTAGCCGTGTTAACAAGCACATCTACCGTAGCCGCACTGAAGACAAGAGCTGGAACCTGTACGAAGCAATTCGTGCCGCAGGTGAAGCCGCTGTAAACTATGCAATCGTGGACATTGTGCGTGGCAAAGATGTTGCACATAAGTTAGAGCGCGAGTTAATACGAATGTATACCCCTGCTTTGAACACTGACGTTCGCGTCAAGCAAAACGGTTGACTAATAATCGCCGTTTTGCTATAATATACACATACAACGCAACAAGGAGTCAGCAATGGAACAGTTCAAAAGTTGGGAAGAGATGACTACGCTCGAGCAAGCCCAATGCACTTATTGGGACATGCACAAGGATGCTTATGGTGTTCGCCCACGCGGCATCGATACCTCCAGCTGGACCCTTGCAGACTTTGACGCTGAGTTCAAGGTGCTTGGCGAAGCCATTGAGCGCGAACATGCTGATCGTCAGGCAGCCGAATCCAACGCCATTGTGAAGTTTGAAGATCGTGTGACCAGTCTCATGCACACTGGCGCTGACCGTGAGCGTGTGATTGCATGGTTAATGGATGCCGAGCATGCCAATGGCGATGACGAGTATTTTTGTTTCACGCAGGGCTTGCCCTATGGTTACTTTAGAAAGGCAGCATAATGAAATTCACAGTTGAATGGAATGACCGAATGCTTCGTTGGGACGTGGTGCGTTGGTCCACCACTGCGGAAGGTGCATGGGCTGGTACCACAGTGGACCGGTGTGTTACACTAGACGAAGCAGAAGAAATCTGTGCATACCACACAGACATGATGAACCCTGCCCTGTGGGCAGATGTTGGATGTGAATTTGATCGGGAGACAGTATGACCATGCCTGCTGGACGATACTACATTGGTGACCTGTGCTATGTCATGCACCCAGAATGGTCAGAGTGCTGTGACTTGTTCTTCCCACCCGGCTCCTCAGGCCGTGGTGTAGATGGCGAGTTTGTGCTCAAGGACGGTCGACGCTTTGCCAACTTTGGTACAGCCTATGGCGATGGCACCTACACTTCAAGTATTGGCACTGAACACTCTGTGGACTCAGGCTCCATTGGTTGCATACTTGCGGAACACATTCGCGACACTGAGTACGACCCTACAACCATCGAACAACTGGGCGCATTTGTGGATTTTGCTGAACCTTTTGAAGTGTTTGAAGACACTGGTATGATTGGGTTTGGCCATGTCCGGATAGAAACCAACACCGACTATGATTGGGACCGTGCTGCTCACCGGCGCTCGGGGCACAGGTAAATCATCCTTGATGAAAGCGTGTTTGAACGACCAAGAGGAGAGTGAACAATGACCAAAGTTGTAATCAACACATGCCACGGTGGCTTTGGGCTCAGTGGTGCGGCTGAGAGTAAATACAAAGAACTGGCTGGCATCGCAGATGCTGATTTTCACAGCCTTTACATTCCCAGAGACGATGTTCACTTGATTGCTGTGGTTGAACTCATGGGTCGAGCAGCCGATGGCGGATATGCTGAGTTGAAGATTGTGGACGTACCCGATGATGTCAACTGGTACATCGAGGAATATGATGGTCGAGAATGGGTGGCCGAACGTCACAGAACTTGGGAGTAAATGATGACTATAGCAAAAAGTGCTGATGGTGTCACAGGACAATTGATCACCAGTTTTGATGGCATAGTGTATTTTCGTGTGTATGACGCAGATAACAATTTCAAGGACTACGAACTTGCACACAGTGACCTTACTGTGACCATTGACGATGAGGATGCGTTCTTTTACGATGATGAATTCACCACCCGGCTGGATCATGCTCCTGCCACACTAGGGAAAGATGATGGCAACACAACCTAATAACGATTTATACATGCCTGAATGGAGCGATGATTTGATGGTCAAGGCAGTTCCAGCACAGGACCTACATCTTGGTGCTGCCACTGTGCGACCTCTGGACCGTAGTTGGGCACAACGCCATGGTCCACAATCTCCGGGTCCCGGTCTGCAAGCCTTGGATTTCTTAATCATAGCCATGTTTGCTGGATCTGTGTTGTTGTTTATAAAAGCATGTTCTTGGGCGGTGTTTTCATAGGCCATAAGTACGTGCATGGATCAGCCACGCAAAGTCATTCCCATACAGACCACGCAAGCACCTGACGTAAGACCAGTTATTGATGTTGACCCTCATGTCAAACTGGCTGAAATGTTTGTGGCAACCTCACTACCGCCAGAAGTTCGCAAACAAAAAAATCTCACCGAAGTTCAAACCACTTACGACATCACTAGGAAAAATCGTGTGGCTTTGATTGTTGCACCCGAGTGGACTCCTACATCACCACCGTATGGCATTGCGAGAATGACTGCACTGAGTCGTGCCAGTGGGTTTGCCACACGAACCTGGGATATCAATATCTTGACCATGCATGAAGCCAACTGCCGAGAATATTGGTCAGCATACGAAGATTGGAAATGGCAAGACCCTCACTACAGCGAGCATGTTCATCCCAAAATTGAACCAACATTGCTAAAATACATGCAACAAGTGTGTGACTGGGCACCCACAGTGATTGGATTCAGCACTTGGTATACCAATGATTCCTGCACTGTGTGGATGACCAAGGAGTTTCGACGCCGCATACCTGGTGTTAAAATAATTTTTGGTGGCGCCAATGCCACACAAATGAAGATCACAGACACGAGTGTGGCTGACCATATTGTCAGCGGCGAGGGCGAACTGTTGTTTGTCAAGATATTAGAAAACTTCGAAAACCCCACCGAACAGTTGCCGCACATACTAACCCAGAGCAAAGATCAACGGGTGGACTTGGACAGCATGCCGCCAGCTGATTACTCTGATTTAAATATCAGACTGTACGACAATCAAGGTATCACCAGCGAGTTTAGCCGTGGATGCATTGCCAACTGTGTGTACTGCAATGAAACTATCTTTTGGAAATTCCGCGCCAGACAGAATCATCGAGTGCTGGACGAAATTGAAATTGTGTATCGTCAACAAGGCATAAGAAGTGTGCAATTCATTGACAGCCTGCTGAATGGCAATTTAAAAGAACTGCGGGAGTTTGCCGAAGGCTTGATTGAAAGAGACATAAAAGTTGCATGGGGAGGGTACTCACGCATAGATGGTAAAATGGATAGAGATTTTTGGGCGCTGCTAAAAAAAAGTGGTGCTTCAGGGTTTGCATTTGGTGTAGAATCAGGATCACAAAAAGTTCTAGACTTGATGAAGAAAAATTGCAAGGTGCCATGGATTGAACAAAATTTTCATGATCTTGGAAAACTTGGTATGAACAACCAATTTGCCACTTGGTTCACAGGGTTTCCTGGAGAGGAGCTAACTGACGTAGCACAGACCATGACTCTGATGTGGCGCCTCCGCAATTCTGGCATGGGCGCACAAAGTTCTGGCACTTGTGGCCTAGGGCATAATACTCCATTGGATCTTGAACGTGAACGATTTGGGGTAGCCAAACAAGATTGGAGTTGGGGCTGGGCCACCCAGGACATGCGCAACACTGTGTTTCACAGATTCATGCGATTTAAGTTTGTTAACATATTCTTAGAACAGTTCAGACTACACAACACTGTACACAAATACACTCAACATCATCAATATCCTGATTTAAAAAATCAATATTCAATAGAATACAATCCTGAAAATTGGGTTGAGATGATTCCGTGGGAAAAAGATTTTGATTATGAAATCATCAAAGAAGATATCAATTCTGTGGCCAACACATTGATAAATGAACCTTGGTCCTTGTTGCGTGTTTTTTGGTTGGCCATGGGCGCATACAAATTTCACGTGGAATTTGAGCCCGAGAGAGATCTTAGAGAATTTGGATATTCACGTTACCCCCGTGGTGGCGAGCACAGACTTTGGGCCAGATACAATTTTGAAATCGACGCTGATGGCAACTGGACTGCTGATTTTGATACTCGATTGCAAGCTGATCCTTACAACAATCAACCCATGAATTTTCATCATGTGTACAACGGAGCTGGGCATTGGTCACGCCCTTTAGAGCAACCTGCTCTAACTGAGATAACAGTCTAAGGCGTTGTATATAATACATGAAACGAGAACTCGTTAACCAAGTGCGCGAATTGTTGGAACGCAATCTCAGCACCGCAGAAATAGCCCACAGGATGGGCATTGACGTGGATTTGGTCAAAATGGCTACGGACATGATCAACCAACTGCTGACTTGACCCTGATCTGGGTTGACAATAAATAAAATTCCTGCTATAATACACAAATAGGGCCGTTAGCTCATTAGGTTAGAGCAGCAGACTCATAATCTGTTGGTGGAGTGTTCGAATCACTCACGGCCTACCAAATACTGGCGTTAGTATAATGGATAATACAGCGGATTTCTACTCCGCGAATATGGGTTCGATTCCTGTACGCCGGACCAGTAAATACACTCATGCCAGAGTGGAGAAATGGTATACTCTGCAGATTTGATAATTTTGAGATGGCGTGTAATTGAGGAGCCCAACAGTGAGTAAATATTATTATGTATAAAGCGACAAATTCTACCCCTGACTGGTTGTATCATCCGGCAAATTTAGATGACAATCTTTTGCCGCAAATAACAAAAGAATTGGGGAATTTTTTCTTGTCAAATAAAAATCAGTCGCTTGTGCAAATGACTAGCACCTACGTTCAATATTTAAATATAAAGACTTGTCCCACGTTGATTCAACAATTGGAACAATGGGACCTGTACACTAAATTCTGGGGGCTGGCATTTATTTCTGTTGATTCTACCAAAATTTTTCCTCCACATGTGGATAATGACGTAGACTGTGCATTGAACATCCCAGTGTTCAACTGCCACGGAACTTCTACAGTATGGTATGATGGTGTAATCACTGATAATGAATTGCCTGATTATGCCAAGGGTGTAAAATTAGCCGAGGTTGCTAGAATCGCTGATCCGAAAACAGTAAAAGAAATTGGAAGATGCGATTCTAATATTCCACACTGGCTCAATATCAATGTATTGCACAGGCCCGAAACCACCCATGATAAATTGAGAGTAGCGGCTAGTGTACGATTTAAACCTGAACCATTGGATGAAAATAGAGCACTGTGGCCACACTTGATTAAATAAAATTTATACTGTGACATATTGCTGTATGCCGACAAGAGACAAGTGTTCCTGACGAAAGTTCGAGCCGCGTCCCAGGCACAAAAAGGAATCATATGAGCAACATGAAAATTGAACCACATCATGCAAGCGAAGGCACCGACAATGACTTCTTTGATGACATCAGAGGCAAGTATGCCCAACTAGAGGCCGAACGTCGAGCCAGCGACGAGTTTCAAGTCAACAACATGGAATATGACATGAGCCAGGCAGACTGGTTGTTGAGTAAAGTGCGTGGCAGTGACAACTATGCCCAAAACTTGTACGCTGCCTTGTGCAACAACCAGTTTCAAAAGCAAGATGTTTGGTTGGTGTTGAAGGATCAATACTGGAGTTGCACTTGGCGTTATGCCGGTGGTATTGTGGCTGACTTTCAAGGTCAGGGTGGCAACTACATGGATTGGTACTGTTCAGGCATCGGTTCCAAGGAAGACACGGAGTTTGTGGGCGAAGGAACGGTCACCAACGAAATTCGTGCCGATTTGGCACTTCTGGGCTGGCGGGCAATTGAAGACCCTGACTGGGAATAAACACCAGATGCAAAAGTATAAAAGCAGTACACCTGATTGGTTATATCATGAGCCAGCACTGGATGTGAATGCACTGCCTTTGATAAAAAAAGAACTATCGAAACTAGTGTTGCAAACAAAAAATAATGTGGTGCCATATTCCAGTACTTTTGTATGTTATGGTGACGAATTACCAGAAAAACAGCATATATTACTAACATGCCCGGCATTGGTTCAAGAACTATCGAGACTAAAGTTATTACCGTGTTTTTCCTGGATAGGATTCATTTCAGTTCATGCCAGTAAAGAGTTTCCACCACACGTTGATACAATGGATGTGGGCCTCAATATTCCATTATATAATTGTGACAATACTTTTACAGTGTGGTACGATACAAAAATTCTTGAACAACCGTTACCAGAGTATGTAATCGGAACTCGTCTTGTCTCTTATGCTAAACAAGCAAACAAAATAAATGCTTTAGAGATTGGACGAGTTGAAGCCAATCGGCCGTTGTGGATAAACACCAATGTAGCTCACAGGCCCGAAACACATCATGACAAACTGAGAATGGCTGCCAGTATTAGATTTTCCCCAGAACCCATCAATAAAAAAGGCGAACTGTGGCCGCATTTGATTAAATAAAAGTTATTGTTGTATGAAGCCGAGAGAAAAGTGTTCTGGACGGGGGTGCGAATCCCCCCAGGTCCACCATAAGCATTTTAACAAGAGTGTTTATGCCGGGCCTGCATAGTTTCGACAGGGCAACAAGTAACAGAGTGGACAGCACGGTAGGCGATGACCGTTAATCAAGCAAAACACGTAAATGCAAACGACGAACTGTTCGCATTGGCAGCCTAAACACTGCTTAGGGTAAGACATACCTCGTAACAGAAACTCAGAACCCGCTTCGGCGGGTTTCTTTTCACTAAATATCTCAATGATAGTTTACATACACGGCGCCAGCGCCACAGCAGAAAGTTTCACACACATTCGACAGTTTGTGCGAGATCATGTAGAAGAACCCGATACCGCTTTGGAATACAACAGCGAAGCAGGATTTGACCACAATCTGTCTGAGATGAAAGGTCAGTTGGATGGTCAGGAACGACTGTTCTTTGTGAGTCACAGCCTAGGTGGTATCTACGCCCTGCACCTGGCCAACTACTACCAGGAAATCACCGTGGGCGGAGTGAGCCTGAGCACACCCTATGGTGGCAGCAAACAAGCAGACTATGCACGTTATTTTTTACCGTTCAACAGGCTCATGAAAGACATTGGACCTGCAAGTGGTCCCATGGCTACAGCCAAACGGCTACCAGCACCCCCAAACTGGACACAGATTGTGACCACACGCGGTGCCAGTCCCTGGATACAAGAACCCAATGATGGTGTTGTCACAATCGAAAGCCAACAATATCGCACGGACTTCGAACTGGTGGAACTGCCGCTAAACCACTACGAAGTTGTGATCAGCAACACTGTAGTTGAAATCATCTTGGCTTGCATAAATCGAGTTGTCTAATAAAAAATATACCTATGCCTTAGGTATCAATATATAAATGCAAGGAAATGTAATATAATGGACACTTCAATATTTTACTTATCACTGGCGGTTGGTATTGGTATTTTGGCTGCGACCCAGGCTTACACAAGAAAAAATCAATATCTAATTGCAAAATTTTTAGGGTTTACAATACTGCCTGCAGTGATAGGTTTGATTTTGTTTGTTTTGAACTTTAGTTCCTGGATTAATTTCTTTTCTATTTTATTGGCTTTTTGGGTTGTCAATTTTTTACACAATGTTACTTTGCATCGCTGGTTGGCGCATGAACAATTTGAGCCAAAAAGTTTTGTCCGTCCACTGTTGTTGTACAACTTAACATTGGTTGGTTGCTACTCCCCACTTAGGTGGGTAGATGCCCATAAATCACACCATTTTAACCCAGACAGTGAATTCGATCCGTATCCCCCCAGCATTGGGCTATGGAGACTGCTGGTTGGTCCGTACCAACGTAATAAAAATTATCAACTTACTAACGAACTGCAAAAAAAAGATATACAATTTATTGGCAAGTACTATTTTTGGATTTACATTGCCAATTTAGTTTTGTTTTTTTCTATCGATCCCAATATAGTTTTTTTAAGTTTTGCTTTTTTAAAATTATATACATTTATAAATCATGCATTCCAAAACTGGTTGTTACATGGAGGGGCACGTGATGGCAAACCATCAAATATATCTGCTGTCTATGACATTATATTTTCGGCTGATGGGTTGCATAAAAACCATCATGAAAAACCCTTTGTTTTCAATTATGGATTTACACAAAGACAGGATTGGTTTTACTTTGTATTACAATTTCTTGCCAAAAAAAAAATCATTAAATAAACCATCCTATGATTAACAAGTGTTAGTCAGCAATACTGTGGTCAACATTGTGTTGGATCTTGTAAAAATAGTAATCTCCCATCTTAGATAGCCAAAAAATGTTGACACAACAGCTTGATCAATGTATAATTTGAGCATGTGCTGAACTAATTACAAGCCAGAGAAGCCTCTAAAAAACTTCGTGTTGCAAATTTAATTCAAGTTTAGCACACCCAACCACAAAGAGAACACAATGAGTAAAGGCTCAAGACCGAGACACAGCGTGGTCAGTCAACAAGAACTGGCTGCAAGACACGAATTAATTTTTGGCCGGAAGCCACCAAAGGAACGTTATGTTCCGCCACCCTTGCCACCAGACTTGGCAGGACCTGGTTCGTTTGAACGTCAACTAGGCACTGCAAAACTTCCGCCCGGAAGAACATAAATCGGCAAAAGACATTAGATAAATCATTGACTATCGACTCACTGTCATATATAATACACTATGAACAAGCAACTCGCCCAACTGTCCTTTGAGATACCCTCACATGATTATACACGTGAGGCGCTGGCCTACAGATTAAACAGCGGGAGCAGTGGTACCTAATACAAAAGTACTACTCAAGCAAAAACCCGCCTAAGTGGCGGGTTTTTCTTTTTGTGCTAGACCAATAATGGGATAGATGTTATACTAGAGACTAGTTAGAAAGCAAGGCGGTCCTCGAATGTAAGAACCCACGCAGAAATGCAAAAAGGGTTGGAACCAAGGGACACGGAGAGAGTTTGTAGACCCTGCCTAAGCAGGCAAAAACAACACAGTCGATCGAGACTGGTTGAGACGTTCGTTAAAAAGATACATGTCATATAGGCTTGTTCGAGTAACAGGCACTATATGTAAACACGCTTCAGCGGGTTCCCGTGGTGGATAGTTTACTGCTTAGGACAGTATCCGAAGTGTGTTTTCATATAGTATGCACGGTTCGTCTATCGGTTTAGGACACTAGCCTTTCACGTTAGTAAGACGGGTTCGATTCCCGTACCGTGTACCATTTTTGTAAGAGCATATCGCCTGAGCACTTCTCTCAGCAATGAGACACTAGGCTTTGCAACCTTGCTCTTACTCTTTTTTGGAGACGTGGCAGAGTGGTTGATTGCACCAGACTGTAAATCTGGCCCCTAAAAAGCGCGGTGGTTCGAATCCATCCGTCTCCACCACGCACCCTGATGCTGGGCAGGTCAAGGCCCAGCAGTCCTATCCCAAGGATCACCGACACTAGAATGTCGGGCCGATGAGCATCGCAGGCCATACCACGGGTGCCGATGGACGATAAATTGGGAAGCAGTCGCGAGCAGTGGGAGGCGAAAGCCGCATTTTTTTAATGTTATAGCCAAGCACCGATAAGGTACCGTGTAGGGACGCTTACACTATTCGGGTCCAAGCAGCCGGCGACGGATCCTGACATAACTGCATCGGCTTTGACTGGGAAGCACCCAACGTCTAAATCAGCGTTCTCGGTGCTTGGCTATAACATTTTTGGTCTCAAGGTGTTCACGGAC
>Ga0247834_1006889_pt1 | contig 12428 bp, 8 predicted proteins | sample LaCruzMarch2015__8_FD_187118 | JGI IMG/M metagenome (GOLD analysis project Ga0247834, IMG submission 187118) | Freshwater microbial communities from meromictic Lake La Cruz, Castile-La Mancha, Spain - LaCruzMarch2015_12m | ecosystem: Environmental > Aquatic > Freshwater > Lake | place: Spain... | reverse complement strand
CAATTTTACCTGTTCCGATAATACCGACTGTTTTCCCATGTAAATCGAAACCTATTAACTTGTCGAGCCGAAAATCACCATCTTGCATTAACTGTTGTCCTAATAATAGTTTACGGTTCAATGCCATGAGTAATGCAACTGCGTGTTCTGCAATTGCGTAGGGCGAATACGCAGGAACGTTTGCCACTTTAATTCCAAGTTCCATTGCTTTACCGAGATCAACGTGGTCGTGACCAACAGAGCGCAAGGCAATGAACTTTATTCCTATTTCGTTTAGTTTCTCAAGGACCTCAGAAGAAACTACATCAGCTGTAAATACTGAAATAGCATCAAAACCTTCAGCTAAATTTACAGTTGATAAATTTAACTGAAGGTTTGATAACTCTAGTTGGTGCTTATTGGCATTTGCTTTTTCGACAAAGCTATTGTCAAAACCGTGTATGCTGTAGAAAAGAACTTTCACATGAATTGTTTAAAAGAAAGATGCAAAAGAAAACTATTGCACAGTCGGTAAATGTAAATTTAATTTACCGAGTGTTTCTGTAAAATAGCGTACAACTCGTCTTTTAAAAAAACTCTTTTCAGTCTATAATCTGTAAGTACTTGGTCTGTAGTAATCTCCGCTCCCGATTCAATGCGATGTACGGCTTTATTAACTTCGTGATATTCATCATACAATTTTTTAAAATGCGTGTCGGAGACTTTTAGTTCGTGAATGGCATCATGCATTTCTGGGAATTCGTGGTATAAATCGTGGTTTTCCATATTTTTTTTAAGTTTATGCTGCAAAGGTATTTTATAATTGATGTGGTTAATTGACATTTATCATATCTGAATAAAATTAAAATCACTTCATTTTGAGGATAAATTGGTTTGATTCTGCACTTTAGGTGTTCTAATTTGCAAAACTCTCCGCCGTTTCATAAATTTCCCTAATCTAACATCGTAACTATCAGGAAAAACTAGGCAAGTAGAACAATTTGGAAGTTTATAATTTAAATATGTTGCTAAAAGCCATGTTTTACCGCTGAACTCATCATAATGTTGACTATTCTTAAGGAATCTAACATTTACATCATAAATGGCTTGAACGCGTTGCCCATCTATATTTTTACTTTTCCAAAACATTTCACCAGATGAATTATATGCTAGTGACTTTAGAAACACTACCTGGATGCCATTAAAAACAGTAACAATCTTTGCGAATTTCTTTAAATCTTATGTATCATATGGAAATTCTGTGAGGGATTGAATTACATTTTTTTTGGTTGATTGGATTCATGTAAATTTTCAAAGGAAAAAATTTTTAAATTTTAATTTATTTGGACCAAAATTTCGTATTTATGTAATACCAAAAATCTGTAAATGAGATACATATTCCTCTTAGCCTTATTGCAATGTTTTACCAAAATAAGCTCTTCACAAACAACTCTAGACGTATGTATTCAAATAAATGCTCAGATAAATTCTAACAATAATTCTATAGAGTTAAGCTGGACATTAAATAATCTTGCTACACAGTATTCGCTTTACAGAAAAACAATAGCTGATGTTAACTGGGGAAATGCAATTACTGTATTGGGACCAGATCAGAATACTTATTCCGATTTTAACGTTTCTCAAGGAGAATATTATGAATATAAGGTTTCCTCAACAGGCATTATTCCAGCATCAGGTTATATTTTGGCAGGAAATATTGTTAACTATACGGAAAACAGGGGTAAAATGATATTATTGGTTGATAATACCCTATCTGAAAGTTTGGTTAATGAGATAAAAACACTAATTGCTGATTTAGAGGGAGATGGATATGAGGTAATAAGACATGATGTTGCAAGGGAAGAATCTGTGGTTAACATTAAGCAAATAATTGTTAATGAATACAATGCGGATCCATTAAATGTAAAATCAATTTTTTTATTAGGGCATATTCCAGTTCCTTACAGCGGATTTATTGTTCCCGACGGACACCCAGAGCACAAAGGTGCTTGGCCAGCAGATGTTTATTATGCAGATATGGATGGTATTTGGACAGACAACTCTGTAAATTCATCAACTGCAGCAGATATAAGAAATTGGAATATACCTGGTGATGGTAAATTCGACCAAAGCGAATTAACATCAGAATTGGAACTTGAAATAGGAAGAGTAGATTTTTCTGATTTGCCTTCTTTTTTAGCGACAGAAACCGAGTTACTCCGGAGTTACTTGGTTAAAAATCATGCTTATAAAATAAAAGAATACTCACCTGAAAAACGTGCTTTAATTGAAGATAATTTTGGATACTTTTCAGGTGAAGCCTTTGCAGCAGGAGCCTGGAGAAGTTTTTCACCATTGGTAGGAAACGGAAACGTATTTTCAGGAGATTTTACAAGTGATTTAACAAATGGAAGTTACCTGTGGGCATACGGTTGTGGTTCTGGAAGTTATAATGCAGCAGCCGGAATAGGAACTACAGAAGAATTTGCAGGTTCTGAGTTAAATGCTACTTTCACCATGTTGTTTGGAAGTTATTTTGGAGACTGGGACAATAGCAATAATTTTTTGAGGAGTATCTTAGCACAAGGCAAAACTTTAAGTTGTGCTTGGTCTGGAAGGCCATATTGGACCCTTCATCCAATGGCTATTGGTAAAAACTTGGGGTATTGTACAAAACTGACTCAGAATAATTTATCAACCTATGATTATGGTTATGGACCGCAATTAGTGCATATTGCATTAATGGGCGACCCAAGTTTGAGAAATGATGTATTGGCGCCAATTACCGATTTAACAAGTTCATTAGATTTAAATAACTGCGTGCTCAACTGGACAGCTTCGACAGATACAGTGAGAGGTTATAATGTGTACAGAAAACAATTACCGGATGGAGATTTTCAAAAATTAACTGAATCATTGATTGTAGAAACAACCTTTATTGATTCTTGTGTTATAGCCTTAGGAGAATATGTCTATATGATAAGAGGTGTAAAATTGATAAATACTGCTGCTGGTTCTTATTACAATAGCAGTATTGGCATTACAGACACAATTACTCAGGAACAAGAATTTAATTTAGTTGCAGCTGCTACTTACGAATACAATGGAAATTCTATTCAGTTTATTAACAGTTCCATAAATGCAAATCGATATTTATGGATATTTAGCAATCAGCTTACAAGTGAGGAAATTTCACCCTTGATTAATTTTGCGGAATCCTCATTTTCGGCAACACTTATTGCAGCTAATTCATGCATGACAGATACTTTATTTATTGAAGGAGAATTTCCTGTGGGAATAAATAAAACAATTGCCCAAGAAATTTCTGTTTACCCAAATCCTGCAAAAAATGAATTTAGCGTGATAAACACCAATTTATCAGATAATTTAGAAAGGATAGATATGTTTGATGTTACGGGAAAGCAAGTAAAAAGCATTCAAGTTAATTCCAATAAAACTGATGTTTTTGTTGAAGATTTAGAAACGGGAGTTTATTTGTTAAAATTCACCCTTTCTAAGGCGACCAATTATTTGAAATTGGTAGTATATTAGAAGTCTTTAGTATATTTAATGAAACGAAACGATTTTTTAAAATTCATTCCTTTACTACTTACTTTCCAAGCATTTAAACCATTGAGAAACTTAGAATACCTCACCAATAAGGAATTTAATTCTGATTTAATGCCAGTTTTGTTTTTAGGACATGGAAGTCCTATGAACGCAATTGAGGAAAATACATTTGTAAAAGGATTTAGAAATATAGCAGGAACTTTTCCTAAACCCAATGCTATTATTTGTATATCTGCTCATTGGTTTACCAAGGGCACTTATGTTACTGCAATGGATAATCCTAAAACTATACATGATTTTGGCGGATTTCCTGAAGCTTTATTCAATGTGCAATATCCAGCTCCAGGAAGTCCCGAATTGGCAAAGAAAACGAAGGAAGTTATTACACAAACAAATGTTACAGCTGATTTTGACTGGGGCTTAGACCATGGCACTTGGAGTGTTGTAAAACATTTGTATCCAAAAGCAGATGTTCCTGTTATTCAATTGAGTATTGATTATACAAAATCTGCACAATATCATTACGAATTGGCTGCTCAACTAAAAGTACTTCGAAATAAAGGAGTGCTGATAATTGGAAGTGGAAACATTATTCATAACCTTGGTTTAGTTGATTTTAGAAACATGAACAAGCCAAATTATGGCTTCGATTGGGCCATGGAGGCGCATTCTAAAATTAATGGCTATTTATCAGATAGGAATTACCAACCTTTAATAGATTACTCCAAACAAGGAAAAGCGTTTCAACTCGCAATTCCAACTGCAGAGCATTATTTACCAATGATTTATACTTTAGGCCTTCAAGTCAAAAGCGATAAAATGCTGCTTTTTAATGATGAATTAATGGCCGGTTCATTGAGTATGACCTCAATTAAACTAAGTGAATAATGGATTGCTTTTTTCCTTTTGGAAAGTTGATAATATCAAAGCAAGTAACATTACAGCAATACATCCTATAACATTGTACCAAAGGAAACTAATTGGGGTAAATGTATACAAGAGTAGTACAATTATTTGCCCAAAGAGAGTTGCTGAAAAAATTGCCTTACCTCCTACTCTTTTCAACCAAAGTGCTGTGATAAAGACCCCTAAAATAGTTCCATAAAACAATGAGCCGAGCACATTTACAGCTTCAATTAAACTATTACCAATATTATGGGCAAAACAAGCAATAAAAACACAGAATATTCCCCATAAAAACGTGTAAAATCTTGACCACCAATAATTGGAGGCATCATTCATAGATTCCTTTTTAAATGATTGGTGTAAATCAATAATAGATGAAGAAGCTAATGAGTTGAGCGCTGCAGCAATTGAGCCCCAGGCTGCTAAAAATATTATAGCGATAAGCAAACCAACAAGTCCTGTAGGCAGAAAATCAATCACGAAACGAAGGAAAATATAGTTGCTATCATTCGCATCTCCTTTAATTGAGTCAGAAGAAATCCATGATTTTACTTTGCTTCTTTGTTCTTTTGAGCTTTTCTCTAATTCCAGCAGTTTGCCCGCAATAAGCTTTTTTTCAACTTGATTTTCATTTTTAGAAAAAGCAACGTATTGGGTAACTAATTCCTTTTTTTGTGTTTGAATTTCAGCATATTTTATTTCCAGATTCTTTAATGAATCAGCATAAATTGGAGCGTTCCTTAATTCAGTAATTTGGGTTTCATTAAAGAAAACCGGTGCTTTATAAAATTGGTAAAATGAGAATACAAGCACACCGATAAGCAGGATTAAAAACTGCATGGGAATCTTTACCAATCCATTCATTAGCAATCCTGTTCTGCTTTCTTTCATGGATTTGGCTGTTAAGTATCGCCCAACCTGACTTTGATCCGTTCCAAAATAAGAAAGTGAAAGAAAAAAGCCACCAATAATACCGCTGAAAATATTGTACTTATCGCTCCAGTCAAATCCTTTTTCAGTAATACCAGTAGTTACAACATTCAATTTTCCCATTTCACCACTAATATTTAAAGCATCAATAAACCCAACATTGTCGGGCAAAAGATGCACAACCATGTAACCTGCCAGAAACATTCCAATGAAAATTATTGCGAATTGTATTTGTTGCGTAAATGCTACAGCTTTCGCTCCTCCTGTAACTGTGTAAATTATGAGTAGTCCTCCCATCACCACATTTGTAAAATAGATGTTCCAAGAAAATAAGGACGATAAAATGATGGAAGGCGCGTAAATACTTATTCCTGTAGATAATCCGCGGGCAACCAAGAATAAAAAAGCTGTAAAAACCCGGGTGCGTCTATCGAATCGTTTTTCTAAGAATTCGTAAGCGGTAAATACATTCAGTTTATGGTAAACCGGAACAAGAAAGGCACAAATTACCACCATTGCGATTGGTAAGCCGAGGTAATATTGCACGAAACGCATTCCATCTGAATATGCCTGACCTGGAGCAGATAAAAACGTAATAGCACTTGCCTGTGTGCCCATAATACTTAATAAAATTAGATACCAAGGCATGGTTTGATTGCCACGAAAGTAACCGTCTAAATCTTTGGTAGCTTTACTTTTGTAAATACCATAAATTATGATAGCACATAATGTTGCAGCAAGAACAATCCAATCTGCTGTTTTCATGAAAAGGATTTAGTAAACCAAACGAAAAACAAAATCATTCCAACTAGTGCAATCAATAATGCGGCATAAGCGTACTTCCATTTTTTAAAAAATGGAGGATTTTCATCATTGCTTTCCGTCATACTTTCCTAAAGCTATTAAATTGGCAAGCAATCGGTAGGCACCAGGAACACCTGCGGGAAGCTGACGGAAGAAAGATAAACCAGTATACAAAAATTTTCCTTTTCCATAATCGGCCACAATTAAAGCACCTGTTTTTACTGGCTCATCATTGTCGTTGCAAGCGATTAATGGAATGTACCTTGAATCTAATTTATCTGGGAAATACAAACCACGTTCTTGCACCCAATTGTTAAAATCAGCATCAGTAATCTTGTTGGGGAAAAAGAAAGCCGGATTGTCTTTTTGAAGAATGGTAATCTTAGCACACTCGTTGGTAACTCTATCGCGGGAAATTTCAAATGGATAAGGACCAGGTTGTAATTTTACTTCAGAAACCCAATTTTTGGTGTTGTATTGTTCAATTAAAGTTCCTCCATTTTCAACGTAATCGAGCAATACCGGCATGTAATCGGGCATTTTATCGTTAGAATTGAATGCTCTGATACCAACAATGATGGCATCAAATTTTGTTAATTGTCCTTTTTTAATGGTATTTTGATTGAGCATTTCCACTTTGTAGCCTGCATTGGTAAGGCAAGCAGCAACCTGATCACCCGCGCCATCAATATAACCAATAGTTGTAACTGCTCTTTGCAAATTTACATTCACCAATTGAAAAGTAGCAGGATGCGACCACGTTTGAATTGGAATATGGTCATACTCAATTCTGGTAATGGTTTGTAAATTTTCAGGAATGGTCTCTTTTGCAATGTTCCTTAAAAAAAATACATTTATTGTGATTGATGTATCGGGCTTAATTTCTCTTGATGCGGTTTGAAATATCTTGAATTGAAAAGATTGCTTGGAACTTTTCTTATATAAATTCAAAGGAAAATATTCGGGAATAGATTTGACAAACGAAGGCAAATTCAGCTTTACAATTCCTTCCGTAGTATCGACATTGCTGCTAATTGTAACATTAACTTTTGCAGTATCGCGTGAAGTTACAATTGCCGTTATTTGTTCAATTGATGCAGTTATTTCAGGAATCACTTCTACATTTCTTTTTAACTCTCCTTTCACAGGATCAACCCATTTGTAAATCAAAGGAATGCGTCTGTAAATAGGAATTCCTTCTACTTCAACATTCAATGCGGCAGAAATTTGCGCAGGCGATTCAGGTAAACCTATTAAAAGTTGGTCTTTCACATCAAAAACACCTTCTGTATGCGGATTTTTTAACCAGTAAGGATTTGTAACCTGTTGTTGATTTGCTACTGTTATTTTCTTCTCTAGTATTTTGTTGAAAGTTACTTCCGTTTTTTCACCTTTTAACTTTGAAGGATTTAATGTAGGTGAATATAACTGCACATTTACTTTATTTCTATAAACAAATGAAAAGGTAGCTTCCATCTTCTCGTTGGTTACTAGGTTATACTGAGGTGAATAAAATTCTGCATAAATTCCTGCACATTTTAATACAACGTCTTCCAACAATTTAATTTTTTCTGTTTTTAAATGACTTTCAGGTAACTTGTCAAGAATAGCAAGGCAGTTTTTAAGCTCGGCAATAGAAGCTTGTGGTTGCTGGGTATTGAAATTTGTAATTGTTTGTTTGAATAATACATCCAATTGTTCGGCTCCTTTTATCTTTTTCCAATTGTCTTGTATGTTTTCGAAAATATCGGAAACTGCTTTATCGCCTGCCAATTGTGTAAAATATTCAATTTGCTCACCTCTGTTCACTTTGGCACCAAAGCCCTGACTTTTATGCATACTACGGCTGCGTGAAGCAATTTCTCCCATAGATTCTCCTAATGCTGCATTGTAAGTGCCCACATCGAGCAATATCATACCCGAAACATCTGTTTTTTCGTCTCTCGAAGGCATAAAGTTGTTCCAAAAAAGTCGTTTTGTCTGCCAGATTTTTACATATTCGAGCTGTTCTGGAAATCTCTTTGCATCAGCAGCGGCGGTAAATGCTTCAACAGCTAGTATTGCAGATGCCGTGTGATGTCCATGTCCGCCTTCACCAGATGTTGGAAATCGGGTAATGATAACATCAGGTTGAAATTTTCGGATGGTCCAAACAACATCTGCCAAAATTTGCTCTTTTCCCCAAATGGAGAAAGTTTCTTCGGGATTTTTAGAATAACCAAAGTCGAAAGCTCTTGAGAAAAATTGTTCGGCTCCATCTACCCTTCTTGCAGCTAAAAGCTCTTGTGTTCTAATTAAACCAAGTAATTCTTCTTGTTCAGTGCCAATTAAATTTTGCCCACCATCACCACGTGTTAAGGAAAGATATGCTGTTTGATAATGTCTTTGGTTGGCCAAATAAGACAATAACCTGGTATTTTCATCATCAGGATGAGCCGCTACATATAATACTTTTGCTGTATTAGCCAGCTTTTCGAGGTCTTGAATAATTGCTCCAGAAGCTGATGCACTTTGACTTTTAGCAGTTAGAATAGAAAAAAGAGAAAGGACTAATAAAAAGAAAGAAGGAAAATGTTTAAACATGCCGCGAATTTACTATTACGGCTGCAAAGCAACACTATCTATTTTTATTTTTTAACTCTGTCTAACACAATTATTTTTTCCATTGTGAAAGTACCTTTATCAGAAGATTTCAGAAAAAAGTCGAATGTGTAAGATTTATACAAAGGATTGTTGATAGTTACAGTGTAGTCTTTATCACCTTCTAAAGTTGCGAAATAATATCCGTTTTCGTCGCTACTTGCTTGGATAACTTTGCCTGTTGATTTTTCACTGATAGAAATATCTGTTTCAATGGTTTGGCCTGCATCAGAATCAATAATTTTCCCTGAAATGATTGATAGCACAGGACCTTTAGGCACTTGTACAGCAGTTTCTTTGGCAATAGTATCTTTTACAAGTTTGCTGAAATCTATTTCCCATAAATCTAAATCGCCAAAACCTCCATTTCTATTGCTACTGAACCAAGCTGTTTTGGTATCAGTACTTAAGGCAAAAAATCTTTCATCGCCTGTGGTGTTGATAGGAAAGCCTAAATTTTTAGGTTCTGTCCATTTTCCATTTTCTAAAACAGATTTAAATATGTCATATCCACCAAGGCTTTTAGGGCTATTAGTAGCATAATATAAAGTCTTTCCGTCTGGGTGAATAAAAACGCCAATTTGGTCAAATTCATCATTAATAGCAGCTCCCAAATTTTCGGCTTTGCCCCATTCAGTTTTACTGATGCGCTTTGCAACATAAATATCACCCATACCGAAACCTCCTCTTGGTCTTTCACTTACAAAATATAGGGATTTACCGTCAGAAGAAACACTTGCAGAACTTTCAAAATAAGTTGAATTGATATCACCTTCAACTTTCTTTGCTTCTCCCCATTTACCTGTTTTTCCGCGTTTTGAAACCCAAATTTCACCTGAACCATAAGAAGAATTGCGATAAACATAAATTTGTGAACCGTCTGGAGAAAGTCCCATGTTGGCATCATGTCCATCGGTATTTAGTTTTCCTTCTACTGGCTTGGGTTCTGTCCATTTTCCTGTTACAGAATCTCTTTGTGAAATGTAAATATCTTCAAACGGTTTTCCGTCTTCAGGGTCTGTAAATTTACCTGTATTTTCTAATCTTCTTGTTGTGAAAATCAATGTGTTACCATCTGCTGAAATAGATGGATTGTAATCAGGACCTTCTGAATTTACCAATTCACCCAAATTCTTAATAGAAACATTTACAGGATTTTTAAGCATTTCTATAGCTCGTCTGCATTGGTCAAGGTATGATAGAGCTTCCTTCTTTTTGTCGGCATCTTTAGTTTGCTTGTCTATGAATTGTTGATAAGCATTTGATGCTTTTTCTAATTCACCTAACACCTGATAAGTTCTTCCCAGATAGAAGTATTTATCGGGAAATGCAGCTGCATCAATAGAAATTGAACGGTTCAACCTTTCAAGTGCTTCTGGATAATTTTTTAAATGAAAGTTACATTCACCGCTTATAGCGTATAATTCTGCAGAAGTAGTATCAGACTTTTCAAGATCTCGCAAAGCCCGATAAGCTGCTGCATAATCACCACCCATCATCATATTTTTCAAACGAATCAATTGCACTTTACTGGTTCCGTTATCTGCTTGTAATGACTTGAAACTGAACAATGACAATACAATAATAATCAAGAACGCATTGATTTGAATACCTTTCATACGGGATTTATTTGAATTCGAAATTAGCATTTATTTTAATTCCTTATTGAATGTACCAAGTAAGGATAAAAAAGTTTCTAAACCTTTTAATTTAGCCTCATCGAGGTTGTAAGAAATTCTTTGTGTTAGGTACTTTTCTACTGGATAATGCGTAGGATAATTTGAAATTATTTCACTTACTGTTTCCTGTAAATGATTGATTCCAAACTGCAAAGCCTCTTCTAATTGAATTATAACTTCATTTCTTTGTGGGCGTATTGAAGCCCAACTAGCGAAAACAAATGGCAATTGTTGAAAGTTGTACCATGCTTCAGAAAGGTCGTAAGCATATTCAAATTGATGCAAAACATCAAAAACTCTATCGCCAATAACAACAGCTGCAGTGTTACCATTTATATTGGAAATGTAGTTTGGAGCAGCATTTTCAAATTGTGGGGTTATTTTCCAATAGTTAGCTGCTAATATTTGACATAATTTAACAGAAGTCCGGGATTGATAATCGAGCAGAATTTTATCAATCTTGTCAATTGAAACATTGCTTAAAAGCATTACTGAATCGACTTTTCCAACGGCTCCAATGCAGGTTTTTCCAATAATCTGATATGCAGGTAAAAGTGGTAGTATAGCTACTGGAACCAAGCCGATATCAGCTTCGCCATTTATCAATTTTTGTGCACATACAGATGGAATATCAAGGCTAATGTTGAATTCGTTTGAATTAATTTTTCCTGAATGCTTAAGTCCGTATAGAAAAGGTGCGGTGTTTAAATATGATACTATTGATAAATTTACCATCCTTACACCGTTATTCCTTTTTCATTCATAATGGACCTCATAAGTTCTTTTCTATAATTAAAAGGCAATTCATCAATGGTAAGTTTCTTTGTGGCCAACTCTAACATCGTTTTTTCGTTCAGAATGTACATTGCAGTATTTTCACCATATCTATCAGTAATTTCTATGTGTACTGGTCTGTATTTTTCATTCACAAGCTCATCCATTAACTTCCTCTGATTGCTTAACTCGATTCTTTCATCAAGCGATAAAAACGAAGTGTCTTTTCTTTTCTTCAACTTTAAATTGTTGGCTTGTTCCTGCGCATCTTTAAATGCATTAAGAAATTCTTCTTTCACATTATCATTTTGTAGCGCATGATAAACGCCTTGTTGTTTTTTCCAGTTTTTAAATATTTCTTCATCAAAAATGGCGTCGCTTAATATTTCTTTTGATACCATGTAAAATCCTGGTTTATTAAATTTCATGGCATATTTATCTCTCACTTTCAACAATTCATTTAAAACATATAATTGGAATGGAGGAAGTTTTTTTGCGTCGTCTTTGTTAGTTAACTGCCCTTCACCTTTCTTCTCAACCCGAAAACTATCCCAAAACTTATTTTCTTCTTCAATCCAATGTTCTATTCCCAATTGGTCAATTTTGGAAAGTAAAACGCTTCTTAGTTTTGGCAAATAAACTACATCTTTCGCAGCATATTTCATTTGTTCAGCTTTAATTGGAGCTATTGTCCAATTTGTTTTTTGCTGAGACTTATCTATACTTATTTGAAGAAATTCTCCTAAAATATTGGCCAGTGAAAAAGCTTTTACATCTATCAATCTTGCTGCTTTTTCAGTATCAAAAATATTTACTGGAAAGCAATTCAGTTCGTGCAGCAGTGTTAGGTCTTCACTAGGTGAATGCATAATTTTAAGAATCGAAGGATTTTCAAGTACAGGAAAAATCACATTGTAATAATTATTTGTAGTTGCATCAATCAAAAGGCACTTATTATCAAAATATAATTGAATCAAGCAAATATTTGAACCGTAAGTGTACCGTTCTCTGTCAAACTCAAGGTCCACAGAAATGGTATTCGCCTTTGAAAGACTTTCAATATGAGCGCTCAATTGCGCTGCATTTCTAACATAAAAAACTTCAATATTATCTTCAATGGTAAATTCGAAATCCATAAATATCAAT
>Ga0247834_1006885_pt1 | contig 12433 bp, 12 predicted proteins | sample LaCruzMarch2015__8_FD_187118 | JGI IMG/M metagenome (GOLD analysis project Ga0247834, IMG submission 187118) | Freshwater microbial communities from meromictic Lake La Cruz, Castile-La Mancha, Spain - LaCruzMarch2015_12m | ecosystem: Environmental > Aquatic > Freshwater > Lake | place: Spain... | reverse complement strand
TACTTGCGGTCGGTGATTACGGAGATGTATTTAACTGCGCTCTATCTTCCGTGCCTAGTCAATAGCCTGGAATGGCAGGACTTCAGTTTAATCAGCTTCGTTTTGAGACAACAGTAGCTCGTACTACTGGTGCAGCCATTAGAGCTGACTATACCCATAATGCTATCTTTAGAGATCTGTATATCAGTGATACTACTTACGGGGTTAGTTACGGTCTTGTTGAACCAGTACCTCCAGCATTCTATGATGGCATTTATTTAGACAGCCAAGATCAGTGTCATGTTAGTAAGATAGTAGCTCAGTGTTCTAATTATTCAGTACACGTTAATGGCTCGGGGTACGCTAATGCTGATTTTAGTTATGACGGCTATATTGAAAATTGTGACTTTTATGGTGTGCCAGGGTCGCCTCAAGTGGGTACAGGTATACATCTCGGTCCCAACTGTGGTGGTCTAGTAATAGACTACGTATCGATGAATCAGCTTGATTATGGGGTATACGCAGATGCTACAGGTACTACCCAGGGTGGCGGCATATTAACAATTCGAGGTGGTTATGTTGAAAATGCAGCAGGTCACGGGTACTATATTATAGGGTACCAGAATGTAGTTGTTGAGCAGTTATGGGGTGAATTACGAGTAGATGGTGGCAACACTACAGTACTTGGAGTACCGAACGGAACAATTATTATTGACGGTGGCAATGCTTTAGTTTATGGTACCCCGATCTCCATAAGCGGTGCTGGTACTTGGACTGTTATAGATACAGTAGGGGGAGGTGGCGGTGGCAACATTAATGCAAACAAATATATCTATTTAACATCAAGTGTAACCCTTACTTCAAATTATAAGTTTTCATTAGACACAACTACAGAAATATTAACTGCTACCCTTCCTTCAACACCCGATCAAGGAGATGAAATAGAATTATTTGATGTAGCTGGTACTTGGAATACAAATAATTTAGTTGTAGATTCTAATACAAAATATATAGAAGGTTATAACGATAATTTATTATGCAATGTTCAATACAGTCTTATAAAACTTGTATATACAGGTAGTACAGTTGGCTGGAGAATTATACCGATGCCTGTTCATAGTGTTACGTTGCCTGCTTCTGTAGCACCACCTTCACTATCAGCTTATTCTGACTACACTACTTTACTATTACACTTTAACCCCTAATTATTAACAATGGCACTTACGACAGATTCATCTACAAATAATTTTCAGCTAACAGCTTTTGGTAACACTTTAGTTGTTGCAGGATCTGGTAATCCTCCGTTTGGTGGGGGTTCTGCTTATTTTGATGGTACTGGAGATTATTTAGAACTTCCAGCTAATGAAGCTTTTGCTTTTGGAAATGGAGATTTTACTATAGAACTTTGGCATTATTCTACAACTTCTCCAGCATTTGAAACTTTATTATCAAGATGGGATTCTCCACAAATTTTCTTTTTGGGTGGAGGCGTTAGTTATGGTTACCAATTTTATGTTAATGGTACATTGACAGTAAATGGTGGTACTTATACATCAAATCAATGGAATCACGTAGCAGTTTCTAGAAACGGATCAAATCTCCGAATGTTTATAAATGGAATCCGAGTAGGAAGTACATATGATATGACAGGGGTTTCGTTTACTGTTGCAAATAATGTACAACTAAGAATTGGAGCAGACTATAATGTAAATCCAAAATTTACAGGTTATATAGATGACTTAAGAATTACTAAAGGTATCGGTAGATATATTACAAATTTTACCTTACCTACTCAGCAATTGTTTGATCCTTCTGATCCTAATAGTGATAATGTTTCACTATTGCTTCATATGGACAACTTGTCTGGTTCACAGACTTTTATAGACTCTTCTTCAAATAATTTTACTTTGTCAGCCTTTGGAAATACAACAATAAGTTTAAGCACTAAGAAGTTTGGTAATGGGGCCGGTTATTTTGATGGGAATGGGGATTATTTAAAAGCTAACTGGGATAGCGCATTTACATTTGGTACTGGAGATTTTACAGTAGAGTTTTGGGCTTATCCTACTGGTACACCGAATGGTATTGGTTTTATTACAGCAGAGTATAATCCAGGATCTATAGGTAATGTTGCGTGGACTTTTGGAGCCGCTTCTAGTCTAGGGGCAGCAAGTGGTAGTCAATTGTTTTTTGGAAGTTATGAAGGTGGTTGGACGGGCGTTCAAAGTGTTTCTTCTCTAACTCTTAGTGCATGGTCTCATATTGCAGCTTCAAGATCGTCAGGTACATTAAGACTTTTTCTAAACGGTGTTAATATAGCACAAGATACATTTACGAATAATATTTCAACAGGAGACCCTCTTATAATTGGAAGAAGATGGGACCATAATGAAGTAAGTAAATTTTTCAATGGCTACATCGATGAACTAAGAATCACCAAAGGGGTTGCCCGATATAATTCAAACTTTGTACCTCAGACTGCTCCATTTGCTAATCGTTCACTAGTTCCAGCTGGTTATGTAGCATTCTGGAAACTAGACGATGTAACAGATAGTTCTGCTAATGCAAATAATTTAACAAATTATAATTCAGTTCAATTTGTAGCTGGCAAGATTGGTAATTGCGCTGAATTCAACGCTACAAATTATCTCAACAACAGCTCTTTAACACCTACCTTTAACCCAGATGGAGAGTTTACATGCTCAATTTGGATCTATCCTTATTCCTTTAGCCACTATCAAGCATTTATAGGAGGACCGGTTAATTCTTTTATTATACACACGGATAGTGACGGTTCATTATATTGTAATGAAGCAGGAGCGGGAGATGCTATAATATTATCAGTATTACAATTAAACCAATGGCAACATATTGTGTTTATTAAATCTTTAGATGGTAACACGAAAGTTTGGTATAACGGAACGAATATATACAATCAACCTACAAACAATTCTGGTAACTATCAACCATTTACATCTATTGTATTGGGTAATATTGGTGGTCTAAGTTTTTCCTATGACGGTAAATTAGATATGGTAGGTTTCTGGAATAGAGAATTAACAGAACTAGAAATTGCTACACTTTATAATAACGGAAATGGAGTAGAACCATGAATAATTTTGATATAGTAAACAAAGTCATAGATAATTTATACAAACAAAGTATAGACCGTCCTGTAATTATACCTCTTCAGACTGTAGCTAAAAATAGAAATTTATTTGTTGAGGTTCAGACATACACCTCTTTAAATGGTAATGGTTTTATAGTGATTGGAACTATAAGACAAAACGGAGAAACATTTATAAAAATTAAAAATTATGGACCAGAAACTCAACGAGAACAAGATTGGGTAAAAGTTCAAGAAACATACACAACAATATTAAGCGCATGATTGATCTAAACAAATATTATATTTCAACAACATACCAAGGAGCCTCAGGCGGCTCTGAAGGACGCTCCGGTTTTGTTCCTAAGGCTTTGTCTGGAGATGAAACAAAGTTTTTAAGAGGTGATGGTACTTGGTCAAATATAATTTTAGTGAACCCTAACAATAATACTAAATGGGAGTTACGAATTACAGATTCTGGATCCCTAACAGCTGTTGCTATTTAATATAAAAAAATTAGACATTTAAAAGCATTCACTTAAATATTCTATAATACAGTGGCTGATAATGATATTATAGACTTTTACAAGAAGGCTGATAACGATAGTAAACCAGAAGAGCCTTTAAAGGAACAAGTAGAGACACCAGAACCGGTTGTCTCTGAAGCTGTTGCAGCACCGGTGCCTGAATCTAATGACCCTTTTGATAAATTTCTTTTTAATTTAGCAGAAAAATTAAAAACAGAAAAGAAGATCACTGAACAGCAACAGCTCAAGTTTAATGAGAGAGTTGTTAAACCGACTACCAACCCTGAAGATCCATTTGCTAAGTTCTTAGAATCGTTTGCCGGGCTTGTTAAAGAAGACGAAAATATAAACAAAGAAGATAACATTAAAGAAGCTACTATCGACTTTATAAACAAGTTAAAGAACGATGACTTCTTTGATAGAGATATACCTAAAATAATTCCTAAAGTAAAGAGTAAATCTAAGAAGTATCTACCTCCTAAGTTTGCTAAGAAGATTGAGACAGTAGAAGAAGAGCTTCCAGTCATTGAACAATCTACAGAACCAGAAGCAGAAGTTAAACAACCAAAATCTTCTAATCCTTATCTTAAAGAATTACAAACAGCTGATAAGAAGAAGAATAAGATTGAAGATAAGATTTCAGGCTTGTCGGATATAAAGAAGATTATAGCCCAGCAGGTCCAAGAACAGCTTTCTAAATACCCTAATATAGGCTTCACCGGAGGGGGCGGTGGTACTAATGCCGTACAGTATGCTCTGGGCGGCACTATGGATGGGGATCTTAATGTCACAGGTAAGTTCTTATCAGGTGGTGTTGACATTAGTACGCTGTTTGGTTCTGGGGGTGGTGCTGTTTCGGGTATTCCTGATCGCTTGATAGCTGGTTCTGAGACTCTAAGACTCTATTCAAATGGAACTATAGACTTTCCTAACGATACAATCCGTCCACCAGACGAGACTATCTTAACTTTAGAATCTGAGAATCCATTACTGTCATCTTATACAAGAGTTGCCTTATCTCCCTATGCTTTTTTTGCCTATGATAATGAAGGTAATTCAATTACTTTTGATGAAGTAGATAATGCTATTGTCCTTACTTCTAGAGATCTATATGAATGGACTTTTAATCAGCAAGGCGTCTTAGCTGGACCTAATGGTTATTTGACCGTAAATGCTTTATCGTCCTTGGGTAGAATTTTATCAGGTGGTAAGGATTTATTAGAGATCTTTGCTCTATCAGGTACTGGCGGCGGAGAAGGTTCGGGTAGAGATGATGTTAATACAGTTGTAATTCAGAATTCTGCGACATGGATTGATACATCAACTGTTGTACAGAATGGTTCTGCAAACTGGGACACGGCTTACAACACAGCAACAGTCTATCAAACCAATAGCGCTTCATATGCTACTCAAAATTACGTAAACACTAATTTTTTAGCTCTTTCTGGAGGCACTATTTCAGGACCAGTTAGAATTGATAACAACTTAACTATAAACGGTAACTTAACTGCTACAGGTACTACCACATTTGCTAATACTGTATTTTCTGTAACTAGCTCTTTAAGTGTTGTTCATATTGGTGATGGGCCTGCATTATGGGTTGGTAATAACGGTCTAGGGGACATCGCTTCTTTTTGGGATCTTGATCAAAACATAGAAATCTTTCATGTCGGTGGTAACAATGGAACCCATCCTAACGTGGGTGTCAAGACTTCAACACCTAATAAGGATTTTACTGTTAATGGTGAAATATCAGCTACTGAGACCATTTATGCTAATAGTTATCTGTCAGCTGGGATCAATTTATTAGATATCTTTTCCGGAGGCGGTGGTGGCGGGGGTGCTACACCTATAAAGAGATTTGATTATGTAACAGTTTCTAATATAGATTATTCTTATTCTGGATCAGCTCTTTTTGGCACTCTGGATACTTCACCTACTTGGAAGCTTATTAGACTGACTTATGCTAATAACGGAACTATATCTAACTCAGCTTCTGCTTTAAATTCTTGGACAGGGCGCTTGACGGCCACCTACGTCTAAATTAAATGTATATATGGTTGTCTTTGCACTAAAGGATGGAAACTGGTCAGATGCCACAATTTGGTCATCTCTATCCCTGCCTACACAAGACGATACAGTCTATAGTGCCGGAAAGGTTATTACTATAGATACTGATTGCTTCTGTGGAGTTATTAAACCAGATGGACCTTTAGAAGGAATGTCTGGTGGTTATTTTATCTTAACAGATGGTATAACATATATTGGAGATGTTGCAGGAGGGTCTGAAGCCTGTTTAAAGTTCTCTGGTAACAGTTCTACTATTATTGGAAATGTTTCTGGAGGCAATGGAGGTTATACAGCAGGTATTGAAAATTTAGGAACGGGTACTTTAAATGTTTTTGGAGTTGTTAGGGGTGGAGGTGGTGGTTACAGCTGCGGAATTAATAATATGTCTACAGGTACAGTAAGTCTGACTGGAGAATCTTTATTAGGTTTAGGAGGCTATTCTTGGGGTATATGGAATGCTGTAAATGGTAAGATAATTTTAAATGGTAATGAATCAAATAGTCAAGGAGGGTATTTGACAAATGGCTGATTATTGGCCTGCTGCAAATGGTAACTGGAGTACTCTTAGTAACTGGCTAACAGCTACTGGTCAAACAGCAGGGGTGCTGCCTACATCTGCTGATGATGTTTATGCTGATAATAGAACAGTAACTGTAGATATAAGCCCTAGAGTTAATACAGTAAGATCTACAGCTGTACCTGGCGGTACAGCTGGAGGCACCTTTACATTAAATAATGGTATAAGTTTATCAGCAAATGTGATTTGTGGTACTGGAAACTGTGTGTTGTATGGAGGAGCATCTCCAAATTCAGCATCTATTATTGGTAATATATTTGGAGGTAGTGGGGCTAACCCTTCTACGGGCGCAGTAAACAACTCAACAGGTACTTTATTTATATTTGGTAACGCAGTAGGTGGAAGTGCAGCCACTAACGGGCACGGTTTGAATAATAATTCAAGTGGCACTTTAACTATTACGGGTAGTATAACCGGCGGTAGCTCAGGTGGGGGGTCACTCGGCATTTTAAACGGTTCTACAGGTATAGTTAATGTTATAGGCAATTGTACAGGTGGAACTGCTGTAGGGGCGCGCGGTATTACAAACAACTCAACAGGGACTGTTAATATTTCTGGATCAGTTTTCGGGGGAATAGCTGGAACCGGTGTAGCTAACAATTCTACAGGTTTAATTTATGCAACTCGAGTTGTAGGTAATTCTTTTGGCTTAGGGTCTGTAGGCATAGCCTCTGTTCAAGCTCTTGAAAATACTCAAAACGGAAGAGCTTATGTAGAACAAGTAGAATTTGGTTCTAGAGGTGCTACACCAATCTCTGGACCTGTTTATATACTTCCTTCAAATCGCAATACACTAACAGGCAGATTAACTGCTTTAGGAGATACTGTAACATTTTATAATTCACTTTCTGTATCCGATCTATTACCCCCTGTAAGTTCTGTACAAGCAGGTGTGGTTTATAATGTTGGCAATTCTGTAGGTACTATGGCAGTTCCTTCAGCTTCTGCTGTACAGTTTGGAGTACCTGTAGACAATACAGTAGGTACAGCAGCTTTACAGCCTCAAGATGTTTGGGGATATGCTCGGTTGTCTGCTACTCAAGTAGATTCAATGGGTGATAGGCTTCGTAATACAGTTACAACCCAATCAATTGGCTATCAAATAGCATCATTTAATTTGTAATATGGCAAATGTTTATGCAGTTAAATCTGGTAACTGGTCGGATACTACTGTTTGGAACACTCTAGCTTTGCCAACAACAGTAGATGATGTTTTTGCTAATAATTTTACGGTTACAGTAAATATAAATGCTCAGGTTCTATCTATTAGAACTACAGCAGCTGCTCCTGCTGTTGCGGGTGGCAATTTTCGTTTAAATCATAATGTTTCTTTATCTGCAAATGTATTAGCAGGAGGTAGTACTTGTTTGTCATTTTTAAGTGCTGCTCCTAATTTTTGTACATTAGTTGGAGACGTAACAGGTTCAGGCACTGCCGCTAACGTTAACGGTCTTTTAAATAACTCTACAGGTACAGTTAATATTTTCGGAAATGTTGTTACTGCTAATATAATATCTCAAAGCGGTGCAACAGCAGTTGTTAACAACTCAACTGGTACTTTAAATATTAGGGCGAATATCATTGGCAGAGGGGCACCAGCTTTATCTAATTCCTCAACAGGTACTGTATCTATAACTGGAAATGTTTTTGGTAGTCAAACAACAGTAAATCAGGTTGGAATTTCTAATAACGGTACTTGTATTGTTTATGGTAATGTAGCAGGAGGTCCAGAAGTAGCTGGTGGGGCGGGGGGCAATGCTTACGGAATTAACAACAATGCTGCAACATCTGTTTTAACTGTTTATGGTAACGTAAGTGGAGCGGCCTTTGTTACAGCAACAGGGTTCGGTGTACTAAATAATAGTTCTGGATTAGTTAGTATTTTAGGAAACGTTCATGGTAGAGTGGCAGAAGGGGTTCGTAATAATAGTACTGGAACAGTCAGCATAACAGGAAATGTTATTGGTGGAACTTCTGGAAGTACACATGGTATACAAAATAGCACTAGTTCAACAGGTACTATTATTGTTAATGGAAATGCTATAGGGGGTATTGCAAGCGGTGCTATTGGTATAGTAAACAATATTGGAGGTATTGTAATTGTAAACGGTAACGCTATCGCAAATATTGGTTCTTTATCATACGGAATTGCACAGAACGGAACAGGTTACGTAGAAGTAAATGGTTTAGCTATAGGTAATGGATGGGGATTAGGATCTGCTGGTATTGGAGGAGCATCTCCAGGCATTTTTGGTTCACAAACTGGAACTACTATTATAAGAGGTCTGTCATGTGGTCCAAGAGGTCAATGGCCAACAGCAGGGAATATCTTTATAATTCCTCAAAGTACTTCAACGGCTACTTTAGAGACTTCAGCATTCCAAGACGTAACTCTCATTACTTCTCTTTCCACAAACATAGTACCTCCAGTAAGTTCTGTAAGACTAGGAACTGTTTATAACTTAGGGGACTATAGAGGTACTTGTGCAATACCTTCTATAAGTTCTGTATTGCAAGGAGTAGCTATTGATAATTCTGTTGGTATTGCAGCTTTACAACCACAGACAATTTGGAACTATTCAGTATTGTCTGCAACAGATGTAGATTCATTAGGAGGGAGATTAAAAGAGGTAGCAACTGTTCAAAGTATTGGACAGCAGTTAACAGCTTTAAATTAATATTATGGCGGATGTATGGGCAACTAAGAATGGTAACTGGTCAGATGTTACAGTTTGGAATACTGGTGCATTACCTACTACAGCAGATGATGTATACGCTGATCGTAGAACTGTTTATATTGATATTAATGCCCAGGTTCTTTCAGTAAGAAACGGATTAAGATCTGGCGGTACAAGAGGTGGAACGTTTATAGGCAATAATATTATATCTTTATCGGCAAATGTATTTGCTGATGCTACTACAGGGGGATGTGTAACGTTTTTAAGCGCGGCACCAAGCGTGTTTGCTGTTTACGGGAATGTTAAAGGGGCTGATACTGTTTCAAACGGTATAGGTTTAAGAAATACTTCAAGCGGTTTGGTGACAATTTATGGTAATGTATCTGGTGGTGTTGCATCAGGAACAACCTATGGTGTAGAAAATGCATCAACAGGTACTGTCAATGTTATCGGCAATGCTATCGCTATAAATGTTCTAAATGGTGCAGCAATATATAATACTTCTTCGGGTACTATCAATTTAACAGGTAATGTTTTTGGAGGTACTACAGGTTCTGGTAATCGTGGTATTAATAATTTTTCATCAGGGAGTGTAAATATTTTGGGAAATGTTTTAGGTGGTACTACAACAAACAGTCGAGGTATTGAAAGCAGTGTTTCGTCAGGTGGACGGGTAACAATTGTTGGTGATGTGAGGGGTAATACTGGAGCATTAGGTGTTTTTATGCCAGTTGGTACATATAACCAAACAGGAAATGTTTATGGAACTCTTGGTGGTGGTTTAGCTTTTACTTCTGGTCCAGCAACTATAGTAGGAAATATTTTCGGAGGTGCGGGTATAGGTGTAAATCTTGGAGGCGGAGGCGTTGTTAATGTAATAGGAAATATAAGAGGTGGGACTGCATCAGCAGCAACAGGTATAAGTAACACCTCAACAGGAACAGTTAATGTAACAGGGATTTCAACGGCTGGCACTTTTACTAACTGCCACGGTATTGCTAACGCTTCTACTGGTGTTGTAAATTTATTTGGTGATACTTATGGGGGATCAAGCGGATCTATCGGTGGTGTATCAAATGCTGGGGCGGGAACGTGTAATATCATAGGAAATGCATATTCGGGTACTGGTGCTTCTCAAGGTATTATTAATACCAATTCATCCACAGGTGTAATTAATCTCACTGGTAATGTTTACGCAAATTTTGCTGCTGCTGCTGTAAATGGTACTGGTGCAAGTACGATGAATATATACGGATCGGTATTTGGAGGAAGTGCGACTAATGCTTATGGGGTTACTAATAATAGTGCGACTGGTACTGTTTTAATTTCTGGATCTGCTGTCGGTGGGGATGGTTCAGCCGCTTATGGTGCCTTTAATAACTCAACAGGCATTCTTAGAGTTAAAAGAGCGGTAGGTAATAATTGGGGATTGGGTTATACTACAGCACTTTCTTCAATTCCTGGTGTCTTTTCTAATAACCAAGGTTCACAGACTTTTGTAGAAGAATTAGAATGTGGTCCCAGAGGTCAGTGGCCTACAGGTGGTGTTATATTTTTTACACCAAATTCAAAAGCTACTTCACAGTTTGAAACTGATACATTCCAGAATTATTCTCTAATACAATCTAATTCCGCTGATAATCTTTTACCATCTGCAAGTTCAGTAAGACAAGGGGAAGTTTATGATTTAGGAGAAATTGTAGGTACTTGTATTATACCTCCAGTAAGCTCAGTAGCTGTTAATACTCTTGTAGACAATTTATCAGGAACAGCTGTCCTAACACCTCAGACAACTTGGAGCTACCCGACAACAGCTTCAGATGTTGATAGTATGGGTGGTAGACTGAGAAATGCACTCAATACTAATAGTGCTAATAGTCTGATTAACTCTTTTAATCCTTAACCTTGTCAACCAAAGCAGCCAAATAAGGTACTAAGTCCAAAGCCGTATCGTGTTTATAGCCTCCAATAAAGCGACTATACTTTTGGTCAATAAAGACAGCTAAACCTACACAAGCTAGTTCTTCATCTGATAAGTCTTTATCAGTATACTTCTTAATAAGAGCTTTTGTTAAGAGCCAGATAGCATCTTCACCCCAGGAGTCAGAATACTGACCACCTCGTTCTTGCATCGTACCAGCCACCTCTTTAAGAGTAGCAGTTGCTGCCCGAATGAATTCGTTAGACATTAGTGACCCAGCCAATTAATGTTCGTAGCCGCCGAGCAGTCCGTGGTATCAAAGAAGATAGAATGTGTTCCACCACCTGCTTCAACTAAGAAGGCTACAATACGACGAGGCGACTTATAACCAGGAATCATTTTACTGAGAGTTTGTTCATTTACAATCTCGTAATTGTTATTAAAGTTCCGGGCAATTTGCTGACGAAGGAAGTCCATAATGTCCTTTCCTCCTACTTGTTCAGGCTTTACTTGATAGATTATTGGTGTTTGATCTGACATAAAAGTAATTATTAGAAGTTAGACTCGTATTCAACAACTGAATCGATACGGAAGGATCTCCAAGCTAGTTTTTCCAAATCCCAGACAGGGAGAGTATTAGCATTATCTTTTTTAGTTCTCTTAACTTCACCTTCAGTTAAAGGTTCCGGTTCCGGGAGGTACTCTTCAGATAAGGTACAGACCATTTTACGAATGCTGTCATCTTTTTTCCGGAATTTTACCGTTACCACTTTTTGCTTTAGTAAATTTGTTAGTTCTTCTTTTGTAGCCATACCACAATACTACTACCAAACAAAATGAAATCAACTCTTGACTTAAACATCTCAGCCTCTATACTAACGGCATGAATAATTTAGTAATTGACGGTTCTAACGCCTTATGGCGCGTTTACTGGATCGCTGAAACACGCCATAAACTTGTCAATTCCAAAGGTATTTGGACGGGACCTATTTATATGTTCTTGAAGTCTGTCAAAGGTCTTCAAGAGAAGTTTAAACCTAACAATACTTGGATTACATGGGATAAGAAGCTCATTTATCCTTCTACGAACTTTCGTAAAGAGCTGGCACCAGAGACGTACAAACAGAATAGAGATGACGATAAGTCAAGGCAGATTCACGAACAGCATGATGAACTTGCTAAGTGGCTGACCGTCTTAGGTATTAAGCAGATCTATCCTGGAGTACTAGAAGCGGATGACATTGTTGCCTGGCTCTGTAAAGAGAAGCTACAGTCATCTATTATCGTTTCTGTTGACAAAGATTTACTTCAACTTGTTAATGGGTTCTGTCATTATTACAACCCTATAAAGAAGAAGATGATTACACCTGATAACTTCCTTGAAGAGGTGGGAGTTGAGATCCTGGAGTACAATTATTATAAAGCTCTTCTTGGTGACAAGTCTGATAACGTTGAAGGTATTCAGGGTTATGGAGTTCAGAGATCAGCTAAACTCTGTAAAGAAGGCTATAACGGAATCGTTCAAAAGCTATCTGAAGAGGATAAGGCAAAGTTTGATAAGAACCTAACCTTTAC
>Ga0247834_1006882_pt1 | contig 12436 bp, 16 predicted proteins | sample LaCruzMarch2015__8_FD_187118 | JGI IMG/M metagenome (GOLD analysis project Ga0247834, IMG submission 187118) | Freshwater microbial communities from meromictic Lake La Cruz, Castile-La Mancha, Spain - LaCruzMarch2015_12m | ecosystem: Environmental > Aquatic > Freshwater > Lake | place: Spain... | reverse complement strand
AACCGGAGATGCAGAACCACTTGACCAAGTTAGATTTCCACTACCATCATTCGTCAGAACAGAAGATGCCGAACCCTGAGATCCTGGAAGTATAAAAGTTACAATCCCAGCAAGAGTTCCTGGGGACTTGATTGTAACAAAATCAGTGCCATTATTGGTTCCTTCTACAAGATTTACACCACTTCCTGTGGTTGTAGTTTCTCTGGTCCAGTAACGATGAGAACCAAAAAACTTATTGTTTTGAGTGGTACTGTCAATACCTACATAAAGTTCGTAAGAATCAGTTGTAAATCCAGGTTCACCATCCCTGAGTCCGGGAAGATTAGCAAAAAGACCTCTTTTAAACTGTAAAACAGGAGATGGCATCTTTTTATACTATTTTTTTATTATTTATGATTTTTTAGAACCCCCCAGCATCCACATCAATCTTATCGTCTAGAGCAACATCAAGTTGGTCCACAAACTCTTGAGGAAGTTGAGCATCCTCGGCAGCAGATTGTAAAACTTGATCTGCAGGAACTAAAGTATATTTTTGAAGTGATGCATCATATGTCAAAACATAATTATCACTTGCAGGAAGATTTGAGACTGCAACGTCTGCTAAATCTGAAAGAAATTCTGCCACTACTGTTTTCTCCTGACTGATTGTAAAACTATTACCAGAACTCAATTTCACACTATGAGAACTTGCCCCACTATTTTGAGATACCTTAAAATCTGCCATAAGTAAGGTAAGAAATTTTAAGTATTTATGTTGAGATACCTGCAGTCACCAGAGCCATTCCTTCAATCACTCTGGTTTTGAGACCAGAACCATTTGTGACCAAGATATCATAAAAATATCTTCCTGGAGTGATTGTGGAAGTAACAGTATCAGTCATTGCAAGAGCAATCACACCTGTTGCAACTGTAATCGTGGTTGAGAAAGAATAAGAAGTTGTGGACTCTGGAAATTTTTTAATTTTTGCAACTGCACTTGCACCCGATAATGAATATACAGAACCATTTGCATTTGTAATTGTAAATGAAGATGCAAAATCCGCACCCTGTTCAATTGTAATATTGACTGCTGGAACTGCCATTGTGGTTTTTTAAATATTTAGTTCTCAAAAGAAGTTAAAGTTTACATTCATTCTACACTTATCATCAGTGCAAGTAGTGCTGTGATGAGGTACTGATGCATCAAAGATTAACAAACGATTTTCTATTGATTTGATTTCTATTGTGTCTTCTAATACTGTAAGACCATTATTAGTATTTAGATAAAAGATTGCACCACGATGAGAGAACTCATAGTCTGTATGATTATCGTGATGTACTATAGTTTCTGTAGAAGGATATAGATTTCCTTTAATTCTCATCATTGCTTTACACTCTAAAAGGTTGAGAATAGGTGCAAAGATTTGTGCTTGTGGTTCTGTATGAAATCCACTCCAGAACTCGTGAGTAAAGTAATAAGATGCTGATATTGGTAAGTTTTCTTTTTCGTTTGTGACGACTGGTGTGAGATTCCAAGGAAAACCTGGATTTAACATAAAGTTCTTAATGTTCTCAAACTCTTCTTGTGGGAGAGCATTGTCTATAATCTTATGCATAATTTAAGTTATTATTTTTTGAAGTGAAGTGATAATATAAATCAAACCAATAGAAGATACAGAAATACCAAAGATAGTTTTAAGAATTCTATCAGAGAGATAATTTGATACTAAAGGTCCAATTTGCCCACCAATCAAACAACCACTTGCACTAAAAATCAGAATTTGATAATTTATATTTCCCAACTTAATATTCAAAAGTGTGATAAACCAATTACCAAGTGCTTCAATTAAAATTGCAGAAGCATTTGCCTTTTTAGTTGCAAGTCCAGCATCGTGTTCAAACATTGGTTGATGTATTTCTGCAACTCCTGTTCCTGTTGCTGCTGAAGATACACCAGCAAAAAATGATTTAAATCGTGATATTGGTGATTCAAGAACTTTAAGATCTGCTCTATCATTTACACCAAACTTTCCAAGATATGCAAGATAAAGTTGGTAACTTGCAATTGAAAAAATACTACAACCAACTGCCAGTCTTAACCATATTTTAGGAAGAAAAATAAACAAAAAGATACCAGTGGCAATGCCAGCATAAACATATGGAAATACTTTCTTGACTGCCTTAAGATCAATCTTGTTGCCCATCCTCCAATATCGAAATGCACCACTACTCATTCCAATAGTTTCTGTGGCAATTCCTGTTGCAACTGATTGTACAATAGGAACACCAAGTATAAAATTGAAAATTGGTTGAAACAATACACTTCCAGAAAATCCAGAAGCATTACACAAGATGCAAATAAAAATTGCAAGAGGAAAAATATACCAATATTCTAGGTTCATAGGTTATTCATAAAAACTTTGTATGTATTCTAGATGATGAATGGTCTTTGTGTCAAGTTGCTCAACTGGAAATGGTTTTTGTGTTACCTTTGATTTCCATTGAATGTCTTTCCCTGCAGTTGTTTTAAAAAACATTTCATATTCATATGTTTCAAATAAATGCATTGGGACATAATACATTGAATCAATTATTTGATCATAAAAATCATATTTAACATTTTTATGATCTATCCAAAATTCAGTATCATTTCTCCAGCAAGTTTTATATTGATGAAGAATAAAAGTACACCACCATTCATTAGATTTACAAATTGAAAAATTAGCCTGATCAATTTTACAAGTTCCTTTTAAAATTTTTATTAATTTATTAATTCCATCACACGTAAATGAGAAACCTGGGGCGTCTAAAGGTTCTAAAAATCCAGATGACATCCCAATAGTACAACAATTAATTTTAAAAGGTTTTTTATTATATTTTGGATTAAAATCAACTAAAAATGGTTGTATTGTCTTATCTCCAATATCTTCTAAAAATTCATTCGTTGCTTCGTCAACACTGATGTGATTATCACTGAAAACATAACCAGTACCAATTCTAGATTGAGTTGGAGTAATCCATCTCCATCCATTTTTCATTGTTTTTGCTACAGTATATGGATGAAATTGTTCCTTTTTATTTGTATATTTAAATGGATATACTAGTGCTTTGTTGGTGAGTAGGTATGAGGATAAAGAAACATACTCTTCTTTAAATACTTTTTCATTTGCTTCAATGTCCCCACAACAATTTACAAAATAATCTGACGTATATTTTCTTTTGCTTTCCCCCAAAATATAGTGTATCCGGTCTTCCATTAAAAACTTACAATCTATTATTTTGTCATCAATTATAGATACTTTTTTATTTTTTTTCAAATAATTTTTCATAAAAAGTTTAAATTTTCCCGCATCAAAATGCCAAGAATGTGGATGTTCTTCATAATTTAACGAAACTTGATTATTTTTAATAAAGTTCCATAATTTATTAGCAATTAAATCGTGTATGTGAATGTCTGTGGGTTTATTGGCAAGCATTTCACAATATGTTCTTTGAAGTGTAGATTTTCTCAAAAATTCGTCATCAGACGCAAAATGATGTATAAAATCTCCCTTACTCCAGTTTTTATAATATACTCCATACTTTACTGTAGCATCAGTCGATTTTATAAATTCTTTAAGATTGAAATTATTTTTTATAAAAGAATAAAAAGGACCACTGGTGCTTTCTCCAACTTTAATTGATGGTATCTTTGAAGATCCAATTATGGTTATTTTTTTAATAAAATCAAGTTTTAAAAGTTCACATGCAGTCATTAAACCGCTCACTCCAGTTCCAATGATACAGATATTCATCTTAATTATTCTCCAAATAATTGATATTAATCACACAACGAGGGTTGTCTGTTGATGTTACTGAATGATGTTCTATAGACCCATCAAAAAGTAACATACGATTTGCTACACATTGTACTTCAGTAGTGTCCTTAAGTACAGTAAACCCATTAGAGGTTGTTACATAAAACAATGCAACTTGATGAGGTACTTTTCTGTCTGTATGAAACTCGTGATAAATGTGAGTTTCTGTTGGGACTAAAATATTTGCACGAATATCAAGAAGTTTTTTTGTTTTTAGTTTGTTGAGTATTGGTTTGACTATTGGATAGAACTTATCAAACTTAAGTCCATTATCTGTTGAGTATAGTGGATGAACGTAAATCCAATCATGCTCCTCATAACCAGTTGGACCTAACTCTGGGTCTCTTACAATACCCTTTTGATAAGTCCAAGCAAAGTTATTTGGATTATTTAAGTCTTCTGGAAAAAATGTAGAAGTAATAAAATCAAAATCTTCTTTCTCAAGAAAATCATCTATAATCTCATAAGTCATAAAATCACTCTAATGTGTAAATCGCAAACATTCCACTTTGAGTAAATGCTGTTTGTATTTCTGCAAGTTCTTCTGCATTAAATGTAATATTTTCTACAATCTCAAGAAGAACCTCTTGGATTTTTGTGATATTTGGGTGACCATTCTTTGCATCACTCATCAGTGCAATGAACTCTGTCGCAAGAGTATTTGCAAGAAGTGATTGAGATGCTGCTGCTTTGATTTTAGTATATGCACCAGTAGTAATCAAGGCATCCCAGAACTGTTGATACCGAACTCTTCTCTTTTTTTCATATTCTGGTGCTTCAGTTGCATCATACTCACGAGTTTCTTTATTCCACTGATGGTCGTGAGTAAAGTAACTAGTTCCTGCAAATGGAGGCATCTGGATTGGTCCTTTCCATCCAAGTGCATTTAATTCTTCATCTGTAAGGTCAGGAAGATCAGTTCTTATTTCTTCTCCAGGAGCAGGTCTCCACAAATCAGGGATTGTTTGTGGGTCATTTCCATTTGGAGGACTATATCTTCCTCTTGCTTCTGTTGCGGCAAGGTCTACGTAAGACATATGATTTCTATGAGTTCCTTTTCTTTATTTATGAACCTTTATTTCCTGATAGGATGACTTATACTTCTCATTGATTTTTTTTTTGATTTGTGCTCTTAAGTCATTTGTTTTATAAACACTTCTTGCAAGGTCTATAAACTCTTCATCAAAGTCTTGTGATTTCTCAAGAACTCTTAAGTCATCTTCTATTTTCCAGAGTTTACGATTGATTGAGAGTAGTTTTGCAAGATAAAAATCATCATAGACTTGATGTTTCTTTGCGATTGATATAAGGTCTTGGAGTTCCTTTGAGACATATTGATTGGTTGTATATTGAGACTTGATAGAAAGTATAGAAATCTTATCTAATAGTTCTCCTATAGAGATTGGTATTTGTATTTCATCCATAGTTAATGTTCTTTGGTTTTATACTTTTTATATAAAAATTAATTCTTAATAAACATCTGGGATTTTCTTCAGTAAATTCTTGAGTTACGTTTGGAGAATGAAATAGATTTTCAGAATATATAATTGCTTGATTTGGTTTGTATTCTAATGTTTTAATCAATTTAGTATCAAGATTTTGAGTATTAAGAAATAATTTTGTTTCGTCACTGGTTATATTATTTTTATAATTGTAATATTCTTTTAATTTTGTTTCAAGTTTTTCAACACAATTATCCCATTCGTCCAACATTTCATTGGTACAATATTCTTTATTTTTATATGTATAAAACTTTGTTGATACCGGAACTTTATTTAAATTAATTAAACATATTTGTCCTAATGTATTATACCTTTCTGTCCCATCTATATGAGGAAAATAATTTGAATTTGATAAAGACCAAACATGATTTGAGTTATTATAGAAAAAATTACATGCTATAGTATATGAATTCATATCATCAGATATTTTATTATTCAATACATATTTTTCCATTAAAGATTTTCCAATCCATTTTGGAAATAAACTTTCATATCCCGGTTTAGAATGCTCTTGATATGGAATACATTCCCATTTTTCTCTGTTTATAAAAAAATCTCTTGCTGTCTCAAAATCTTCAAAAAAATTATCAATTAAAGTTATGTGACTTGAAATTTGTTTATAACTCCCACACTTTGGTTTACATGATTTATTATATAAGTCGTTTAATGAGTTCATTTTAATTATAGAATACTCCTTTGATTTCTTTGGGTTTTGATACTTCTACTTTCATATTTCCTTCTATGTTTTTGATAATGTCCTGATATGCGGTTTCTATTTCTTCTTGAGTAAAATCAATTCGTGGTTCATTGAGTCTGGAAGACATATGTGCCTGGAATCCTGATATTCTCATTGAGTCTGGATAAAACTCCACATCTCTCTCAATAATATGAAATCCATCATAAGTTACATTCACACTATGAGTTCCTGCAATCATTACTGATGCTTTCTTATCCAGTGCCTTACATATGTGCTGACCGCAACTATCACAACCCACAAAATAATCAGCAGCACCAATGATTGCTGCCCATTCTCTTAAGTTGGGGTCAGGGTCTGGTTTATAAGTTCTTATTTCTTGAAACTCTTTTGCTCCCATAAAGATGAGATTATAGTCCTTGGAAAGTTCTTTAATAAAGTAATTTAGCATTGGTTTTGGAATAGACCTCAAACTATCATCAAAAATGCCAGATGCATGAGGAGTTGCAGTAGAACCATAGGGTTGCAATACAATGGTCTTTGATTTCTTATGTTTTGATTTTGCTTCTTCTATGATTTCATATGCTCTTCTTTTTTCCTGAAAGGAAATATTCAGTTGCATTGGAGGAAGGTCACTATGGTCTGCGGAATCATTAATACAAACATCAAATGCTTCTCTTAATGAAATCTCATTGCGATAATATGCAGGAACACGATAAGGTTCTGGTGAGATTACTTGGTTTGCTTTCCAGAATAAATCAAATGAACCTCGGGCATCAGGATTAAAGGTTCTTTCCTGAAGTTCTGGAATGCCCCAAGTAATAAAATCCCACCCTGGAATCATTATGTACCATTCTTCGTCTGGATGATTTTTAGAATATTTGAGTAGTGCTGGGATTGCAGTGATGATTCTTCCAAATCCACCATCTAATGTTATTATTGTAGTCATTTGTATAATAAAGTTGATTTTTTGTTTTGTTTAAACACAATATAATCACCCATCACAAGGTAATCAATGTCCATATTTAGAAATGATAAAATAGCATCTTTTGGACTTTCTACGATTGGTTCTCCATTATCATTAAATGAAGTATTCATTAATATTGGAATACCTGATACTTCTTTATACTTTTTAAGTAATGTGGTGATTTGTGAGTTTAAAGTTTTATTTACAGATTGTGCCCTACAAGTATTATCTACGTGAGTGATTGCTCCCAGTTCTTGTAACTTATTTTCTTTGACCGTAAAAGAATATAACATATAATCAGAAGTATAATCCTCATTAAAATATTCAGAGAAATCTTCATCTAATATAATACCAGCAAAAGGTCTCCATTCTTCTCTGTGTTTGACTCTTACATTCATTATGTTCTTATTTTCTGCAGGTGTTGGGTTCATTAATAATGAACGAGCCCCAAGTGCCCTGGGTCCAAATTCAGAACGATTCTGAAACCACCCAATGATTTTATTTTGATAAAGGTAAGATGCAGTAACTTCGCACAACTCATCAAAGGATTTATATTCTGTATATTTTAATGAGTGATTTTTAAGTTCTTTTAGAATCTCAACATTTGTGTATTCTTTACCAACCAGTGCAAGATTATTTGTAAGTGTTATTTGTTCCTTATTTTGGAATGCCCCATAACAAGCAGCACCAAAATGCAACCCACTATCATTTGTATAAGGTGGAATATGAATATTCTCAAATAGATTACTTTCTTTGATGAGACTATTTGCAAGAACATTAAGAAAACATCCACCAGCAAGACATACATTATTCGTAAGATATGTTTCTTTTTTAAGTGCAGTAAGATAATCTAATAATGCACTCTCAAAGTTCTTTTGTAATATTGCACTCATATCTTCAGGACTCTTAAAGTTATAAGTATCATCAAAGATGTTTTTATCACCATACATTTCCTTAAACATAATAAATGGTAGGTCATAATCAGTAGAAAGACGATAATCTTTCCAGTCATGATTCTCCCAACTTCCATATGCAGAAAGACCCATTATCTTACCACTTACACTATCTCTTAAACTTTCATTATTTTCTGTATTTTTAATATGAGTTTTTTTACTATAAACAATTTTTGCATATCTACGATAATAACCACCAAAATCATTTACATTACTTGGACCAGGATATAATCTAAAAATATTTTGAGACTTATTAAAATATCCAGTAGTATTTGTTTCTAATAAAATATCTTTGAGTTTATAAGGGTCATAAACTTTTGTTCCGGCACCATCTAAAGTTAAAAACGAACCTTCATTAAAATCACAACTAAAGATTGCGGATGCTGCGTGACTTAAATGATGAGAAACTACTTGTATTCGTGCATTTGGAAAGATTTCTTTGAGTTTTTGATGTAATAGATTAGCATTTACTTGCTTATAAAAAATATCAATACACATAGAAGGAACACAAATCAAATCTATGTCTTGTGGTATTATATTACCAATGGATAAACAATAATCAATTGATTTGATTGGAAAGTTTCCATCATATTTAATACGAGTTAATCTTTCTTCACTGATGCTACAGATATGATTTCCATTGATTAAAAGAGTAGCACCGGCATCGTGAACCCAAGTTTGGTCTTGAGTTGTTACGTCATATGAAAGATTTGCATTCCAGTTAATTGCTCCATAAAGTCCCAAAATGTTCATAGGTATTTTAATGTAAGTGTTTCTTTTTGTTCTTTGATATAAGTCTCATTCACAACCTTCTTCCAGTCTATGATAGGGCTGATATGATTTTCATCGCAGTGAGTACTCCAACCAGGCATTGGAGAAATCAAATATCTCTCTTGTTTCTGTAGTTCCCAGAACTTATCATAATCTTTTGAAAAATAATAACCAGAATCTTCCTCAAGATTCTCACTTTTTAATTCTGGAATCCATATATTTTTATAAGAATATTTTTGATGTATCTCCAAGTCTTCCATGAGTGTCTTATATTTACACGCAAAGGTATTTGTGGTTGCTGGAACTGCTCTCCAATGAGAACTTGGTGTTGTAAAGATTTCACATAAGTATCCTTTTGCAATAAAGAAATCAAAGTCATAAAGAGTAAGGTAATGTGATTTAATACCAAATCCTTCCAACATTATATTACACCAACCAGGACGATGCAAGTAATCATCCTCTAACAGATAAATTATTTGTTCATCCTCAAAGTTTCGTGATTTGATAATATCAATTGTTTGTAGAAAACTATCACACTCACTTCCACATTTGATAATCTCTACATTCTTTTCTTGTGATAGAAAGGTCTTATCAATACTACCATAAAACTCATCATAAACAATCGTATAGTTTACAAGATCTGGGTTGAGTGTATTCTTAAAGTTCTCAAAGACTTTAATCTTATTAAACCAAGAAGGTCTTATTCTGTCTGGAAGTTCTTGTATTTTTGAGTAGTAGCAGTGTCTTATAAAGACCTCAATTGGTTTTTTCATTGATACTTCATTTTATTTTTTTTAGTTTTATCTATCGTATTAGTTCTCCACTGAATCGTTACTCTTTTTTTGATTGTTCCTGGAACAATACAAGTTACGCAATGTACATTATGAGGGTCTGCTTCTGTTGCAGAGTTCACAACCATAGAGTTATAAGTTGGTTCTATACCTTTAATTTCTTTTGTTTGACTGTCTTTATATAAGAATACACCACCATCATCACTATCCCATTCCTCATTTAAGTATATCGTACCATTATAAGGATAACAATTATCTGGATGCCAGGTGATATAAGAACCACCACCCCAGACATAAATGGAGGGAAGAAAGGTTAACTCTTCTTTCTCAAAATCAACATTAAGTGCAGTTTCTATACTATTTTTGATTTCTTTTTCTAAAGTCTTATTTGATATTCTGTGAGTAAGTGTATTGGAAGATATGAGACTTAAGTTTTGGTCCCATCCAATACTTGACCCCCATACATCTGCACCCATTATAGACTTAAAGTAGTCCATCACATTTTTAATCAAGTGTTCATCTAAAACGTTATTATAAGTTCTTATCATATCAACAACCCCAGGCAACACCAGAATATCTTATATTTTCTGTGACTTCTTCTATTCTATGAGGAAATAAAAATAATGAAGGAAATACAACCACATCACCTTCTCCTAAATTAACTTTATAATCATCCCAAAAAATTAAATCACCACCTTTATAATCATCATTAAAGTTTATAATAATACTTAAAACTGGTATTCCTCTTACTTCACCCTCAAAAAGAGTTTTGATGTGGTCACAATGTATTCTCATAGTTTGACCTTTTTGATATCTATTAAATCTAATAGGAGAAAAACAAGTCACCTGTGATACTTTTTCACTTCCAATAAAATCATTATAATATTTGACTGAAAGAGATATTAAAGGGTTTAGAATATCCTCTAAAGATGGTGTGGCATCTAAAACATCAAGTTCTTTTGTTGGGTGACTAAATTGGTCTTTTCCATCACGAGACCATAAATGACTACTCCACGATTTATTTTTGATAGAATCAATCACAAACCTACAAGTATCTTTTGGTATTAACCCTCTTTCTATATGAATAAAGTTTTTCAGTTGTAAGTTTTTAATATTATTCTTCATTTTTATTTAAAAGTTCACTTCCCATTTGTGCGATTTCATCCAGAGTCATTTTTCCAATCTCTTCGTATCCCACTTTTTCTAATACTTTAATATAACCTCTTGGAACCACTTCAGTAGAAAAATAATACTCAAGTTCTTCATAAAGTGGGTTATCAGTATCTAGTCTTATCTGCAATGCTTTTAGAACTTTCTTTACATCTTCAAGTGTTTCAAGTCTTTCAGTACAAAGTTCAAATCTTCTTACAAATTTTTCAGTCATAAGTCACTCCAAATGATTTGAGTTTTGAGTATTTATGAGTTTATTTTCAACTCTTTTAAAAACATTATCCCAATTTCCATCTTCAGTTTGTCTAAACAATTTTACAGAAGAATACCAAATATTTTCTTCTGTATCTAATCCCCAGAACCAATATGGTATTTTTTCAATGGGTATCCAAGTTTCTTTTCCAAGAGCACCAGATAAATGAGAAACCATAGTGTAAGGTGTAATGATTATATCACAATTCATAATAATTGCAGATGTATCATCTAAACTTAAATTATCACCAAAGTCTATTATTTTATCTTTAAAATTACAAGTTTCTAAGTGTTCTCTACCATATCCAGTTTGAACTGATATTAATTGTATGTGTGGTAATTTTGATATTTTTTCAAAATTATTTAATGACCTTCCTTTCATTATTTCATATTCTGGGTTTTTATTTCCTTGCCAATTAATTCCAACAATGAGTTTTTGTGAATTAAGTTTAGATTTCCAATAGTTTATTTTTTCTTTATCGGCAAAAAAATAAGGTTCTTGTATTTTGGAATTAGTTGAATTTATCTTTAATAGAGAAGGTAAGTTAAGCAAAGGAACATATTTTTTATTTTTATCTTTTTTTAGGGTTTCAATATTATAGACCTTGTGATATATCCCAGAACTTTTAATCAAATTAATAAGTTTTGTGGAGCAAGCATAAGAAACATTTACTCCTCTATCTTTTAATAATTTTCCAAATCTACAGAATAAAATATTATCACCAAGACCTTGTTCTGCAGTTATTATAACTTCTCCTTTAAAATTTAAAATATCACTTAAATTTTCTTTTGGTTTAGTAAATTCATAATATTTCCAACCATTTTCAAAATCACCATTAAGAAGATGCATCATTCCTAATTGAGTATAAAAATTATCAAAAACAAAATTATTAAGATTAATTGATTTATTTCCAATTTCTATTGCTTTATCAATTTTTTCTTGTTTATGGTAGATTGTAAAAAGATTCATATATGCAGAAATATTATTTTTATTCAAATTAATAGATTTATTAAAGTAAATTTCCGCATTTAAAAAATCATTTAAATCAGCATAAAAAATTCCTAAAAGATGATAAGTTCCAAAGAAATTTGGTTCAATTTCTAAACTTTTAGAAAGTAAATTAAAACATAATTTTTTATGAATGCTTGTTTTATTATTTTCTAATATTTTTCTCGCAACTTTATTATAATCTAAATATGATTTCATTATATCTTGGTTTATCTCCGTGAATATTTTGACCATCGTGTATTCTTAAGATGATTTCCAGTTTCATTGATACATCAGGTTCTTATTACTGAATTTAAATTTTATTAATCATAATATTATACGTACAATATTATTTTTCATTTATACTCAATAAACTTCTTATCTAACTTCTCAACAATATCAGTATCAATTTTATGACCTTCTTTCCAGAATTCCATATTCATTTCTGTATATTTCTTTATGATTTCTGGTGGAAAAATACATCTTGGAGGATTATATTCTACTTTTCTCTT
>Ga0247834_1006863_pt1 | contig 12462 bp, 13 predicted proteins | sample LaCruzMarch2015__8_FD_187118 | JGI IMG/M metagenome (GOLD analysis project Ga0247834, IMG submission 187118) | Freshwater microbial communities from meromictic Lake La Cruz, Castile-La Mancha, Spain - LaCruzMarch2015_12m | ecosystem: Environmental > Aquatic > Freshwater > Lake | place: Spain... | reverse complement strand
CCTGCAAACGGCACCGGAACTAATATTGCTGTAGATCCAAATAACGATGTATGGTTTTTAGCTGACTATAATAAGATCTATAAAATTGATACTATTAACAAAAACCTAAAAGCTACATATGAAGTTGGGGTTTTAACCGATCAGTCAGATGAAAAAAATATAAGCTTTATAAAAGACTATAGTAGAGCTACAAATTCCTTTACCTGGTATGCTGTTTTATATCATAATTTAGAAAAAACTTTATACTTTGTAACGCTAGACGGTAAAATATTTAACGATATATTTTTACCTCAGAGTCTCAACACCCTAGACCCAGCAACACAGACCCAGAACGTTGATGCTTTAACTTTTACCGGAAAAGGAGATTTCACCGGGTATGAACAAAAAAGAATCTTTAATAAGATTTTATATAACAACAACCCACAACTTCAACTAAAAGTTGCTGTTAAATCCCCAAATCGTAGTTTACCAAATTCTACATACACTCTTTCAGTACCTGCGCAGTATCTTGTAAATGATGCATGGCACTTAGTTACAGCTACACTTAAAAATCATACATTAAATTTATACATCGATAACTACTTACGAGACTCAACAGTGTTACCAGGCAATCTAGATTTAAATTATGAATTTAAAAACGATCTGTTTATTGGATCCCCTTGCGGTAAAGCAGACAATCTCAACAAAGAAATTAACTCAACTTCTGTAATTTGGAATGGTTATATTGACACTGTTCGTATCTACGATTATGCTATAGAAGCTAAATTTATATTATTTTTTGTCCGTGAAAAAATATCAGCTACTAATATAACCTGGAATATACCTACAGCTGCCCTGCAATACGTTGAAGTTATAGAAAGATTTTTTAAACATAAAATGCCTGGGTCTAAAAGTATATTCTTTAAACTAAAACTTTCCGGGACAAGTATTACTGATCCTACAGTTCGAAAGCGTATTGAAGATGACATCAAAGTAGCAGTAATGCAATTAAAACCTGCATATGCTGAATTACTCAAAGTAGAATGGATCGAATAACTCTTTAAATATTACTATAAATGTCTTTATCTGCTATTCCTAATATATTTGATCCCGGTGCAACACCTACTGTGTTTCTACCCGTAGATGGTAGAGAGGCGTTTTTTGTCGCTTCTATACAAGCTGGTCTCTCAGGTGCTTTACCTCTCGAAAGATGTTTTGACAAATATGGCATTTTATGGAAATGGTCTACATTTGAATTATCAGCTATACCCCAGCTTAGCTCAACTAAAACTCCCTACCCTTCTTCCTGGGCTACGGTAGACTGTTTAGGGCTATCAGGTAACCCTAATACTACTAGCTATATAACTACAACTCCCGGACTTTTTCCTAAAAAATGGAGAAACGAAGGCGGGTTATCAGCGCAATTCTTTAGCCCTGCAACTACATCATGTACAGCTGATAAAATAACCTGGACCCTTTCAGCCTCTAACTGGCCTCAAATATACACAGAAATAAATTCTCTTTCAGCAACAACCGATTTTATTTACAGTTTAAGATTTGAAGACTACGGAACCGAATATAATAAAATTAATATCTATCAAGACACCCTCGTAACAGTTAGAGCTCAAGTAACAGGGACCTGTTGCAGTGTAACCGCTCCAATAACCTGTGAACCGGCATTTATCGATGAATCATATACCTTTAAAGTAATTGCACCACCTCTTGTAAAACTTTATACACCAAATAGGTATAACCTTACAGGTGTTAACCTTAATTTCGAAAACCTTATTACTAACTTAGCTTATGTTACCGGTTTACGAATTGATCTAGATGATAGCAAAGAAATATTTTTAACCGGAAGTAATATTACAAATTCTTTTAGTGTAAGTTATGATGTCGTAGGATTTAAAACGCTAAAAGTAACCTCGTACTTAAATTACACTGAAGTGCCCTATACGGTTACATTACCCGATATTATAGAGGTAGTGAGTGTGTATGATACTGTTTCACCTAGAGAGTATCGTTCTGTCCTAACCCCTATTGAGCTACCATGGCCTGATCAACCAAAAGTAGGCACTAATGACTGGGCAGTTGAAGACAATATTAATAACTGTTTTGAAAAGTTCTATGAAAACCTAGAATATCTTGAATCTCGCGGCCGGGCATACACAGGCACTTTTTCAGATTATTTTGGTTATCTTGGAGCTCAACCTAATATTTTAGTAACCGGGGTAACTGGTTGCCCGGTTTGGACCTGGGCTGATCTAGATTGTCTTAATACAACTCTTCCTTACTCAGTAACTTGGAGAGATGTTTATATACCTCCAACATCAGCTACTGATCCAAGCTCAATAGGTCAGTGGGTTGATTGTGGTACTTGGGTAGATCTTGATTGCCTTAACGCGTTTTTTAATCCTAACTGTAGAGAAAAATATTGTGTCGATTGGAATTGGAAAGCTAGAAAAAAAGCAAACTCAACAAATACATTTGAGACTACTTGGCAGTCTTCAGTGTCAGGTGCCCAGTATCAAAAGCGGTGGTACTACGAACCCTGTGATGAATCTCGCGTTGTTGTTTGTGATGAAGGGGTCTGGAATGTTGATTTACCTAACTTAGATACTTACTATGACCCCATACCATCTCCTGCCATACAACAAAGATGTACCTTTACTGGGGTTGTTTCAAAACAAAATAAACTTTATACATCTTTAAAAACAATTATTAAACTTTTAGAATCTGATTATACAGCTACATATTATAGTTATAGAGATTCTTTTGATGGGATATTAGCATTTTCTAATATCAAAAATATATGCATGGATTCTTCCAATAAAATCTATGTACTTGATAATATTCTATCTCAAGTAGCCGTTTACACCTATGAGCCCGATACACCTGGAGATGACTGGACGTTATTTACTAACTGGGGCGGGTTTGGAACAGCTGCTTCTACTAATAAATTTTCAAACCCGAACGATCTTCATATAGATCAGTTTGATGACGTCTGGGTAACTGATACCGGGAACAGTTGCATTAAGCATTATTCAAACACTGGAACCTGGCTTAATACTATAACTGATGACGAGTTAAAAGCTAATGCCCCACTATCTGTTGCCGTAGACAGTCAAAAGATGGTTCATGTATTAACAAGTAAAGAAGTTCGAGTCTACTCCTATGAAGGTATCTACAAACAAAGTTACTCATATACAGAATTCACGACTTCAAGTGCACCCGTAAAAATTAATACCTCATATAATAGAGAGGTAATTTATCTTGCTCTTGAAACTCAGGTTCTTAAGTTCTTTAGAAACGGCGTATTTGCTGGTTACATAATTCAAGAAAAAGAAAATCTACCAACTATCACAAGTCTATATCAAGATGAGTTTAGAAACCTATTAATAACAGCTGGAGATAAAATTTTAAAGTACCCTGATTTAATGACTCAAAAACTTCTTAAAGGTGCCCTGCCTTCTAATTACTGGACTTTACAGGATCTTCTTATTAATAAAGAAGAGTACGTACAGAACTGGGTTTACACAAAGGCATTTCAGAGAATGTGGGATAATATAGAAATCTTTAGAAATACTCTACTTTTTGACGGAACAAACCCTTGCAAATCTTATAAAGCACCTTTACACGGAAAAGAAAAGATGATTATTGGTCAAAACGAAATTGTAACTTCTACAGTTGTTAATCGTGTTATAAGTTATCTCTGGGAGAACTTTGAAACTTTAATTGATTACTTTGATCCAAGTTGTGAAGCAACAACTCTCTAATTAAATATACTATACAATGTCCTGTCCTACAGTTTCAGTAATCCAATCAAATGAATGTATCGGTAATTCTTTAGCTGGTATTAACGATAACTTTGCTTCGTTAAGTGACGGTGTTTGTGATAATATTAACAGAATTACCGATATAGAAAACAACATTACAAATCTTACCAACCAGCTTATTGGTCTGTCAGGGGCTGTAACACCTGGAGCAGCTCGAGCTTGGGTTGTTTTTGATGCTACTAGAAATACTGCAAATACAGTAACTTCCTTAGGTAATAGATTAATTCGTAATAGTTATAATGTTTCATCTGTAGCTAAATACTCTACAGGTGGTTTATTTGAAGCAACATTTACAACTCCGTTTACGAACACTAATTACGGTGTTATAGCTACATGCAGTGAAAAAGCAGCTGGTAGTGGTAATTTTGTTTGGGCTCAACCTAGCCTAAGAGATACCAATTTCGTACAACTTTATATACGTTCAATTAATGCATCTGATATAGCAGATCCCGAATACGTATCTATTATAGTAATATAAGTTATGAGTATCTGTGAATTGCCAAATGCAATAACCACCATAGACTTAGATGAGTGTGTTGGTACTTCTTTAGCTACCATAAACACAAATTTTTTAAAACTACAGCAACAAGCCTGTGAAGATAGCACAGAGCTATCCCGATTAACTCAAGACTTATTAGCTCTTAGTTCAAGTTATTTAGAATTATCAGCTAAAGCTCCCGGTATACCAAAAGCATGGATTGTCTTTGATGGTAATTCCGGTGCAATACCAACAGTATTTGCTTCTTACAATATGTCCGTTTCAAGTTCAGGTACAGGGCGTTATGCTGTAACATTTGGAACTGCTTTCCCAAGCCTTTGCTATGCACTTGTAGGTAGTTCGAGCTCTACAGCTGCAAGCCCTTTTTATACTTGGTTGCAGCCTACAACAGCCTTTACTCCTGCATCTGCTACTATAAATATACATGATCTATCTGGAACATTTGTAAACCCAGAATATGTATCATTAGCAGTATATTACAAATAAATTATGGCACGTGTACATACAACAGCATTTAACGAAACAGACTGTATTGGAGACTGTTATGAACCTATTAATAACAGCTTAGATAATCTTGATACTGCTGTTCAGAATCTTTCTGCATCTGTAATTGACTATACTAAAGTTGCATCAGGCATGGTTTTAAACTGCGTTAATGTATTTACAAATACTGCAGTAACCTATAACGGTATTGCAAATACCGAAACAGAAATAGCTGCTCTAAGTACCACAATTACACCAAAACTAAATACAAGTAAAATTCTTATTCAAGCAATGATTAATGGTGAGGGGTATCATGATGCTGTTTATCGTTTAAGACGGTTTGTGGGAGGTACTGATCAAGGACTTTTAGGAAATGCAGTCACCGCTGGGTCCCGTAATACAGGTATATCCCCCATGCCTTATGACGTTGATAATACTAGTACAATGACTAATAGCTATATACAATTTTACGATACCCCGGGTACAACTAGCCCAGTTACTTACAGGTTTTACTTTCGACCAGCAGGCGCAACACCATTTCATTTAAATAGATCTGTTACTGATACAGATAATAATGTTTGTGAAAGAGCATCTTCGTCCGTTACTCTTTTAGAAATAAAAGGTTAGTCTATAGAAAATTACCCCTTTTAGAATAAATATAATTATAACATATGAAGAAAAATCCTCTTGAAGAAATTTACTCCTCCCAAGTTCTTCTTAACGAAGAATCAAGTAAGACATCGAACGTAGTAGTCCCTGCTGGACATCAAGAAATCGCTAAAAACGGTAAAGTTGGTCTAGTAGCAGGCGGCGCAACAGAGAAAGTCAAGAAGGATGTAGAAGATCCAGAAGAAATGGAAGGCACAATGGTTCTTACTGGTGAACCAAAAAAATTAAACGACTCTATGGAAAAACCAACCAAATCATTTGAAGGTTCATTTGAAAAACTCTTCAAAGCTACAATCAACGAAGAAATGGGCGAAATGCCAGAAATGGAAATGGAAGTTGAAGTACCTACTTCAAACGAAGATATGGTTGACGAGCTCGAAGGTGATAAGGACGAAGTATCTGATCTCGTATCAGATCTTAAATCAGTAATGGATCATCTCCAAAACATTCTCGATAAAATCTCTGAAGAAGGTAGTTCAGAAGAAGGTGAAGAAGAAGCTAAATTCGGTAACGAAGGCGAAGAAGCCTCAGAAGAGACAGAAACTGAAGAAGAGGCTGTTAAAGAAGCAACTGAACTAAAGCCAGTAGGCAAAGCCGGTCATGATCTCATGTCAAAAGCTAAAGGTCAAGTAAAAGGTGCCGTAAAGGTTCATAGTGGTAAAGCACACGGCGGTGATGTTGAATCAGATCCAGAACTTAAGCCAGCTAAGTCATTCGACAAGTCACTTCAAAGCACTAAAAAGTTTGACGTTAAGTCAACTGTTAAAAAGGGCGAATTCTTCAAATAAGAAGTCTAAACAGAAATTAATAGACGACCCCGCAAGGGGTCGTTTCTGTTTATAGAGAAAAGCTTAAATACAATATATGAGATTGTTTGAAAAAGAGCTTAAAGATTATATCAAGTACCATACAGATCCAGTTTCACCTAATTCATTAGACCCTAGAGTTTGGTACTTCCTTCCAGGTGGCGGAGATCCAAAACTACAACCTGAAGTTAAGACTCAAATACTTCAAGATATTGATCGTATCAACCAGGCTGAAGGTCAAGGTAACTTAAAAAGAGTCTGGGATTACTTTATGGTAGGACCTGTTTTAGATGAAAACTCCTCTGCCAAATGTTCAATTAATATCCTAGTCCAAATTAATAAAATTAATTTAGACGATATGCTTAAAGAAAGAATTCTTCAAACAATTAAAGATATTAACGGAAGACTAGCAACAGGCTCTCTTCACCCTATCTATTATATTCCTACAATTAGAGACTTAGATAAAGAAAGATATGCTGCCATATATCACCCCTTTACAGAGAAGTGGATTAAGAAGCCTAGATTCCTTGGAGAGTCAACATTTGATCTCGATAACCTTCATAAAGATATTGATAAGAAAAAGAAGTTTGCAAAATACTCTCCTAAGAGAGGTCTCAAAAAATTAACTAAAATCTAAACATGCAAAAAGTCCGTTATCTAGACAAAACAATAAATGATAACGAACGGTCCCTAGTATCTGGTTATTGGAAAGAACAGATAGAACATTACGGGGCCGAGGTAACTTATTATACCCACGGCTACACTCTTTCTACCCATTACTACCTTTACGGTGAAGATACTACAGCTACATTTGTAAGTGCAGGACCTATGGTCATGTTTACTGATATTACTAATGACGCTATTATGCTTTCTAAGTTTGGTATTATGGCTGATTGTGACATGACTTGTGTCATGCATATATCTTCCTTCCAAGAAGAATTTGGTCAATATAGAGAACCGAAAGCAGGTGACTTAATTGAATTAAAAGAGTATGGTGGGTTTGGAGACAGACCAGGCGGCAGAGGAGCACCTGTGTATGAAATAACAGAACGCGATGATCAGAATTTACAATTTAATGCAAACTCTCTCATGGGGCATTATATCTGGGTTATGAAATGTAAACGTTGGGAATACTCATCAGAACCGGGCGCGCCAAAAGAAGAAAAAAACATCCAGTTCAATGACGATAATTTTTACGGGCGGGAAGCTGGCGGTGAAAATCCAGAAGAGCTTGTAGAACCATATGAACAATCTAATGATAAAGCAGCAAAGTGCATTATCGATGAAAATGCTCGAGATATTTCAGAGCCCTATGGTTATTACGGAAATCTTCCGGAGTTATAAAGAGACCAATGTTTAGATGTAACTTGTCTGTTACATTTTAAAGCGTTTACGTCAATACCTTCTTTTCTCCACTCATAGCATGTTTTTGTTACAGTATTGTTTGTTTGTACGTGAAATAGTGTTAATAAAGAAATATCCTTCTTCCCGCTTGTATTAAATTTTACTCGTCTACCTTTTCTTGGATCGATCCAACCTGGCCCGTGTATCTCTTTAGCTGTCCTACCCTTTAAAGGGCTTATATAATTAGAATCCCGATACTTGTGCCTCTCTTTTTGTGCGTTTGCAATATTACGTTTATGCTCTTCTGTAAAAACAGCTCCTGTTCTCGATGGAGGTTTAGCAGCAATCTTACAATTGTTAAAACCTATTTTTTCATTCCAAGGCTTTAATGTATCTAAATATTTTTGTTCTAATAAAATTAAATCTTTATAGTTAATATCTTTACTAACACACTCAATACATTCAACTATAAAAGATGTTTCATTATGTTTGTTATACGAATTTTGTAAACTCTTATTAAGATGTTTATTTTTACGTAAGTGATTAAAATGAGTTCTTATACGGGTATTAATATGTAAAGAACTTCCAATATAAAAGCGATTGTTAGAAGTGCAGCTTATTTTATATATACCAGCATTTGTGGTATTATTTTTAATATTTTTGTGTATAGTATTTTGTAAGTTATCCATAATTAGAGTGACGGGACAGCCCTTAGTTATCCAAGGGTTGGTAAGTAGCGCAAACTACATACCTAACCGTCTTTATTATTTATTCTTGAAGGATTAAATAACTAATATGAACGTTCTTCCACGCTATACATCAGGCTCAACTAACTTTAACTCGGTTATTACGAGTTATGATGCATTAGCACAGAGAATTCGCAGACAAATGGGAGAGCCCTTAGTTAACGTTGAAATAGCTAATGAGCAGATCTATGACAACATCGCTCAAGCTATGGAGTTCTTTACTAAGTATGCTGGATACACTGAGGAATTTCTGGTTTTTGATTCTAAATTGTATCAAAAAGGTAAAGGCATCAAAGTTGATACGCTTATTAATCAAACTCAGGAAATGTATTCATCGTTTACCCCTGATATGTCAGCTGGTTATGATTATGATTTAAACTCATATAGAAGAGTGTTAGACTGCTTCTCTTTTTCATACGGTGAAACTACAGGTATTAATACACTCTTTACGCTAGAACAGGCCATGGCCCAGCAAATCTATTCTAGCTATATGGTTGGTAACTTTGGATTTGATCTTGTTAGTTGGGAAATTCTCAAAGGCTTTATTGACACCCGTAATAAGGTCCTAGCCATGACCCCGCATTATCGTTTTGATCCTAAGAATCAAATTCTAAGAATTATACCTGAGCCAATCCCTGAGCAAACATATATGGGTATTGTTGGTTGTTACTTAGAAAGACCAGTTAAAGATCTTATTAACGAAAGATGGATTTACAGATACGCTTTAGCATTATCAAAGATTACAGTAGGTAATGTAAGAGGTAAATACGGTGGCACAAACCTCTTTGGTGGCGGTCAGGTTAACTATACCGACTTTATGTCTCAGGGTATTAGTGAAAGAGACTCTTTAGAACAAGAATTAAAGAATACATACGAAGATGTGACTGGTGCTATGTTCTTTATTGGAGCTATAATGAAGACATTAATACCAGCTGCAAGTATTGTTTTACCATTTTTAAATGCATGTATATAAACCCTTTCACAAGTAAAAGAAATATATTATATTTTACTCAAGATGTTTTAGAAAAAATTATAAATTGTTACAAAGAAACAAATTCTGTTTTAAAAGTTTCTCAGAAATTTAATAAATCTCAGAGTCATATTAAAAGAATTCTTACTTCTAATAATATTCAAACGTACAATCGTTTTGAGTCTACTCTTATTAGAAAACCTAAACTATCTTCTATCTATAAAGAAAAAAATAATATTATTAAAAAATATAATAATAATATTTCATTAAAAGCAATAGCAAAAGAATATGATGTTGATATTTCTTCTATAAAAACTCTTATTAAAAAATATAGTTCATTGAAACCTTCTTTAAACCATCAAAAAACACTAGCACCTTTTAAAGAACAAATAATACAACTTTATAGTAATAATATTTCTATAAAACAAATTGCTAATACTTTTAATGTGCCCGATCTTTCTTTAGCTAGATTCTTAATACAAAATAATATTCACACACCTGCTTATAGAAGTAAACCGAATAACGCAATACCAGTATCAGATATAGATAAAGTTTATAAATTACATTATAACGATAACCTAACTCTTAAAGATATTGGTAATTTATATAACTGCAGTGCCCCTACAGTAGCTTTATTCTTTGATAAAAATAATATACCCAGAAGATCAAAAACAGAATCAGTTGTATTAACTAATCAAAATGAAATTATAGCTCGTAAGCGCTTAAAAAATTTACATAAAATTAAAAACTATATTTTACCGTCTGGAGAAATAGTAAAACTTAAAGGTTATGAACCTCAATTCTTAGATTTTGTGTTAAAAAATAATTTATTGAATGAAAAAGATATAAATTACTCTCCTAAACGTATCAAATATTTACAAGATAACAAAATAAGATATTACTATCCTGACTTCTATATACCGAAATATGATTTAATTGTTGAAATAAAAAGTAAGTATATAGCAAAATTACAAACAGAGAATAATTTAAATAATAAAAAGCAGGGAGTAATAGAAGCAGGACACAATTATTGTTTAATTATTGATAATGAATTTTCAAATTTTGTAAATTTAATTAAATAACTTTATGAACTTTAATAACCTTGTAACTGAAATTTTAACAGAAGCAAAAGGTGGCAGATGTACTAAGGTTACTAAGCAAATGCCTTCAAGTAGGGCTTCGAAAAAATACATGAGATGTACCAGGGTAGATGGTAAACTTAAAAGAGTGCATTACGGTGATCCTAATTTAAGAATTAAAAAGTCTAATCCTAAAAAGCGTAAATCATTTAGAGCTCGTCATAAATGCTCAACCGCTAAACCAGGCACCGCAAAATACTTTTCTTGTAAGAATTGGTGAATGAACCGCAAAAGAACATCTAAGTTTAAGCAAGGGATATTCAACCCTGTTAACAAAGACAAGTACAAAGGTACTTTGCCAATTTTATATCGATCATCATATGAAATTAAGTTCATGAGATGGGCTGATCACAATCCGGCTGTCATCTCCTGGGGATCTGAATCAATTATTGTACCTTATCAAAACCCTCTGACTCAAAGAGTATCTCGTTATTTTGTAGACTTTAATATAACTCTAAAGAACAAAAACGGCGAAATTAAAAAGTACCTTATAGAAATTAAACCCTCTATACAAACTATACCTCCTGCACCTACTAAGAACACAAAATCTCTTCTTAGACGCCAAGCTGAGTATGTTAAAAATAGAGCTAAGTGGGAGGCGGCAACTCAGTTTGCAACTAAAAAGGGGTCAGAATTTGTTGTCTTGACTGAGAAACACCTAGGCCTTTGAAGAATATTTTCTAGTCTTTTCAGAACCTGGAACTACTTCTTCAATTATCTCTTCTGTTACAATTGTTTTAGTTTTAGGTTGAGCAGGTACTGGTGTATCGACAAGTAGCTGCTTCTGTTTTGTCTCTTTTAATATAGAACCTCCTCTAGCAATATTATATGCTAAAACTAAGCATACAGCTAAAGGATCAAATACTAAAACGATAACCAAGATAAAAAGCTTTACAACTGTATCAAGAGGTAATCCAACCGACTCTGCTACAAACTTAAAAGTGCCAATATCATGTACTGCATTACCTTCAGAGTTTAGAGTGATGAGCTCATTATCTTTTTCGAATACTAATGTTTGAAGTTCTTGAACACGGGCATTGAGACTCTTGATCTCTTCAGCTGATCTTGCCATGTCTTCATAGACAGGTGCAGCTGAACGTCGAGACATTTGAGGTAATCTTGCTTCTTGAGACTTACGAGCTTCGTTTAATGTATTAATACGAGAATTAATTTGTTCAATCTCTTTTGATATATTATCTTTCTGCTGTACTATAAGAGAGGCTTTATTATCGATGAGTTCGGTCTTACCAGCATTAACTTGATAACCAGAAGATAGATAACCATAGATACCCAATGAGGTAATACCCATGAGCACTAATACAGCCGCTATCATATAAATCTTTAAGAACCAAACTGTCTTATTCCAATAACGGTATAAGAAAGAAGTGGAGACTAATTTACCTAATTCAAGGGAACCAGCCATAATAACTACCGACCAAAAGTGTCCGGAGAATAGTGTTGCGATACCAAGTACTGAGAAATAAGCTGCACATCCTGCTACCAGGAGAGCTGCAAATGCTAATAATGCTGTAAACATACTGGCAATATTTATGCTATTTTAACTGGAGAAATTACGACATAGTAGATTAAATAATAGAAACCTATGGGACTTAAATTCTTAGTCGAAGACATCCATGACGGACTTGATTTCATGATCGAGGAAAAAAATCGTCAAGGTGAACAAAAACTTTACATCACCGGTCCATTCTTAATGGCCGAACAAAAGAATCAAAACGGCCGTATCTATAAACTAGATGAGATGGTAAAAGAGGTTAACCGTTATACTGATGAGATGGTTAAGTCCCGTCGGGCTATCGGTGAAATGAATCACCCACAATCAACAGAGGTTAACCCTGTTAATGCCTGTCACTTAGTAACCGAGTTAAAACAAAACGGTAACTACTTCATGGGTAAGTCTCAAGTGCTTAATACCCCAATGGGCCAACTTCTTAAGTCTCTTATTACTGATGGAATTAAAATGGGCATTTCAT
>Ga0247834_1006861_pt1 | contig 12468 bp, 17 predicted proteins | sample LaCruzMarch2015__8_FD_187118 | JGI IMG/M metagenome (GOLD analysis project Ga0247834, IMG submission 187118) | Freshwater microbial communities from meromictic Lake La Cruz, Castile-La Mancha, Spain - LaCruzMarch2015_12m | ecosystem: Environmental > Aquatic > Freshwater > Lake | place: Spain... | reverse complement strand
CAAGTCTCTAGAAGATATTTTCCTTAAGGATCTTAAAGATAATAAAGAAAGCTAAATCTCATCTTCAAAAGCAACAAACCTAGTCTACACACATTTTTGATACTTGTCAAGCCCTTGCATAATGTGGTATAATAACTTCATCTTATACTCATCAAAAGTAGATATGTTATGCCTAAAAAGAAATCAGAACATTATGTAAATAACAAGGAGTTACTCGAAGCATTGATTGTTTACAGAACAAAGGTTGCAGCAGCAAAAGAACAAGGACTTCCAAAACCCCGTATTACAAACTATCTGGGTGAGTGCTTCCTGAAGATTGCGACACACCTTTCATACAAACCTAATTTTGTAAATTATATGTTTCGGGATGATATGATTTCTGACGGCATTGAAAATTGTGTTCAATATATTCATAATTTTAATCCAGAGAAATCTCAAAATCCTTTTGCTTACTTTACCCAAATTATTCACTACGCCTTTCTCCGTCGAATTCAGAAGGAGAAGAAGCAACTGGAAATCAAGACCAAGATTATCGAACGCACAGGTTTTGATGAGGTTATGATGATTGACGATAACTTGCTTTCTGGGAGCAATTCGGACTATAATAGTATGAAAGATGCCATTCAATACAGAAACAATCGATGACCCGTATTGCCGTGCTTTCCGACACCCACTGGGGTGCCCGCAAAGGATCCAAATATCTTCACGACCATTTTGAGTTGTTTTATAAAAACATTTTCTTCCCTACCCTAGAAGAGAATGGAATCACTACAGTCATTCATATGGGTGATGCTTTTGATAGTCGTAAGTCAATTGATTATCAAAGTCTAGAATGGGCAAAGAGGGTTGTATTTGAACCTCTAAAAAATTGTGATGTTCATATGATTGTGGGTAATCACGATTGTTATTTTAAGAATACCAATCACGTTAATTCACCTTCATTGCTTCTTCAAAATTATTCAAATATTAGGACTTATAGTTCTCCACAAACGGCAAAGATTGGTGGACTAGACATTATGATGGTGCCGTGGATTTGTAGTGAAAACTATGATGAGACTCTAAAACAAATTAAAAAGTCCAAAGCAAAGATTGCGATGGGTCATTTAGAACTTCAAGGTTTTCGTGTGAATCGTAATCTTGTAATGGAGGAGCACGGAACTGACCCAAAGATTTTTGATAAATTTGATAAAGTATTTTCAGGACACTATCATACTCGCTCCGATAATGGAAAAATATATTATCTTGGAAACACTTATGAGATGTATTGGAACGATGTAAATGACACTCGTGGTTTCCATATTTTTGATACCGAAACCCTAGAGCACATTCCAGTCAATAATCCTTATAAATTATTCTATAATCTTTATTATGAGGATACTCCACATCAAATGTTTGATGCTACTGAGTATGCGAATAAAATTGTAAAAGTGATTGTTCGTAAAAAATCCAAACCGAAGGATTTTGAAAAGTTCATTGATAAACTTTATACAGTCGGTATTCAAGACCTCAAGATTATTGAAAATTTTGAGATTCAAGAAAATGAAGAGTTTGAAATTAGTGAAGATGAAAATACTCTTACTATTCTGAATCGTTATATTGAAGAATCAGAGTTTCAGTTTGATAAAAATGTAATCAAAGGTATTTTCCAAGATCTTTATAGGCAAGCTTGCGAAGTAGAATAATGTTTCTTCTCACTCTCAAAGATAGAAAAGACGATGGGGCATATGCAGTCCAAAACCGATATGGTGAAAAGGTCTTATTTCTCTTTGAGGAAGAAGATGATGCTACTCGCTACGCTCTAATGTTGGAAGATCAAGAAAAAACCATAATGGATGTTGTGGAAGTTGACGATGAGCTTGCCATAAAGACCTGTAAGCTCTATAATTACAAGTATGCCGTAGTCACTCCTGACGATATTGTAATCCCCCCTAAAAATGTTAGTATTTCATAAAATTCGTTGGCGAAACTTTCTTTCCACAGGGAATCAGTTTTCAGAAATTGACTTTGAAAAGAATCATACAAATCTGATTATCGGCACAAATGGAGCAGGTAAATCCACTGTTTTGGATGCTCTGACCTTTGTGCTTTTTAATCGTCCGTTTCGCAAAATTAACAAACCTCAACTTGTCAATACAACAAATGAGAAAGATTGTTTAGTTGAGATTGAGTTTACGGTTAATAATCGTAATTATTTGGTGCGACGTGGAATCAAACCAAATATTTTTGATATTGAAGTGAATGGTGTTCCCCTTCATAAGGAAGCAGATGACCGTGCGAATCAAAAAATCTTGGAAGAGAATATTCTTAAGGTCAATTATAAATCCTTTACTCAAATTGTAATTCTAGGTAGTAGCACCTTTGTGCCTTTTATGCAGTTGACTACGGCACATCGTCGTGAGGTGATTGAGGACCTTCTAGACATTCGTATCTTTTCTGCGATGAATGCTCTTATTAAAGATAAGATTCGGGAAAAGAAAGATCAAATCAAATCTTTAGATCTCAAAAAAGAGACTCTCAAAGATAAGATGAAAATGCAAGAGAGTTTTATTGAAGAACTTGAGAGTCGTGGAAATGCCAATATAAATGCCAATCAAGAAAAGATTGCCAAGTTAGACGCGGAAGTTGGCGTTTATATGACTGAAAATGCCAGAACCGAAGAGGATATTTTTAAGTATACAAAGGAGCAAGAAGAGGTTCTTGGTGCTGGTGATAAGTTAGTAAAGTTAAACAATCTTAAAGGTAAAATTTCCCAGAAAGTATCAGTCATTACGAAAGAGCATAAGTTCTTTACTGAAAATACGGTTTGTCCTACTTGCACGCAAACAATTGAAGAAGAGTTTCGGTTAAATAGAATTAAGGACGCTCAAAATAAAGCAAAGGAACTCCAAAAAGGTTATCAAGACCTAGAGGAGACAATTAAATTAGAACAAGAACGAGAGCGTCAATTTACCGTTCTTTCAAAGGAGATTACGAAACTCAACCATGAGATTTCTCAAAACAATACTCGGATTTCGCTCAATCAGAGACAAATCAGAGACCTTGAATATGAAGTTCAAACTCTTACCCAACAACTTAAAAACAGAAATACTGAACATGAGAAGTTAGAAGAGTTTAGAGAAAATCTCCAAAAAACATTTGAAGACCTTTCCAAGAAAAAAGAAGAAATCGTTTATTATGATTTTGCCTACTCCTTACTCAAGGACGATGGTGTAAAAACGAAGATTATTAAAAAGTATCTTCCATTCATCAATCAGCAGGTGAATCGTTATCTACAGATGATGGACTTTTATATTAATTTCCATCTGGATGAAGAATTTAACGAAACTGTAAAATCACCCATTCACGAAGACTTTTCATATTCTTCTTTTTCGGAAGGGGAAAAGATGAGAATAGATTTGGCACTACTCTTCACTTGGAGAGAAGTTGCGAGAGTCAAAAACTCTGTCAATACCAATCTGCTGATTATGGATGAGGTATTTGATTCCTCTCTGGATGGATTTGGAACTGATGAGTTCTTGAAGATTATTCGTTATGTCATTAAGGATGCTAATATATTCGTGATTTCTCATAAGGCAGACCTGCATGACAAATTTGAAAGTGTCATAAGGTTTGAGAAGGTCAAAGGTTTTTCACGTATGATATCCCAACAAGCACAAGACCAATGAAACTTCCAAATTGGCAACATCACAGTAAAAAGGAGCAAAAGCGGAAACTGAAACCGCAAGCACTCCGACAAGCAAAGGCACGTCGCCAAGCACTCAAGAAGCGTCTCCAGCACGGGGATGCTTCTTCTTTTATAAATATTTGAAAATATTTTGGTCAAATGGCAAAGGACGAAACCGAAATTGGTATTACCGGTAAACCTATTCCGAAAAAGAAAAGATCTCCTAAAAAGCAATATGAGTTTGAAAAGAAGAGAAGGGAAAATTTAGGTCAAAATGTTGGTGGGAGAACTTATAGATCTGATGTAAGTCCAAACTTTAATCCTCGTTCAGTTCGTGAAGAAGTTCTTGTCGATTACCTTCTTGGTGAAGGTTTTGCATCCGATGAGAAGTCAGCACAAGCAATCGTTGGTGCAATGAGTGAAGAGTGGGTAGATAGTATTATAGAAGCAAAAGTGGATAAAAAACTTCCAGAGCATGAAAGATCTGGTGCTAGACTTGCAAGATATGACAACCCAAGTGGTGCTCTAGCATTGGGTGGAGGACAGCAAAGAGCACGTAGGGAAGAACATGGAGAAAGAAGAGGTAAGAAAAAGAATTAAGTCCACTTTCTAAACTGGCACACTAGAGGGTCTCAGCACCCTCTTTTTTTGTATAAACTTGTATAAATAATGATGTATAGTGCGTGTCCCTAATGAAAAATACTTATTATACTTATGCTTGGTTGAGAGAAGATATGACCCCCTATTATGTGGGTAAAGGTATTGATAATAGAGCATATCGTTCTCATAGAAGAGGTGATACTTATATGTCTCCACCACCAAGAAATAGAGTGCTTTTTTTAAAGAAAAATTTAACAGAGTTTGATGCTTATAAACACGAAAACTATATTATCACTATTCTAGGTTTGAAAAGTGAAGGTGGTATATTAATCAATATGTCTTATGGTGGGGAAGGGAGTTCTGGTAGAAAACCAACCGAGTATTGTATTCAAAGAAGTAAGGAAACAAATATAGGTAAAATACTTACAGAAGAACATAAGAAAAAAGTTTCACACCAAGTATCACAAAGAAGATGGTGGAATAATGGTGAGATAGATAAGCATACTATTGAGTGTCCTGGTGATGGATGGGTATTGGGAAGATTATTCACTCAAAGGTCTGAAAAATATAAAACTAAAGAATTTGCTGAAAAATCAAGAAAAAATAACTTGAATAAAATTGTTAGTGATGAAACTAAAAAGAAACAAAGTAAAATGCGAAAAGGTAGAAAATGGTGGAATAATGGCATTAAAACAAAAATATGTTATGAATGTCCTGGTGATGGGTGGGTAGTTGGGAGACCAGGACACTTATCAAAGTGTCCCACTACCTGAAGACATTAATAGTGATTGGAGTATGATACTCACATATCACACAAAACCAAATGACCAACAAGTTTGAAATTCGTGGAATGCTCGCTCGTCTGCTGGCGACAGAAGATCTTGTAGTTGAGCATAAGAAAGTAGAAACCGCTTGCTTTAATGTTCATACTCGGTGTCTTACTTTACCACTTTGGGAGAAGGCAAGTGATAATATTTACACTATGCTCGTCCTTCACGAAATTTCTCATTCTCTTTGGACACCAAATATTGATTGGACAAAACAATATAACATTCCTTCACAGTTTGTGAACGTGGTAGAAGATGCTCGTATTGAAAAACTTTGTAAAAGGAAATATCCAGGATCTCCTAAAAGTTTTTATGCAGGTTATAAAGAACTTGCTGAAGATGATTTCTTCCAAATTGGTGATGATAATCTGGAAACTTATAATCTCGCTGATCGGGCGAATCTTTACTTTAAGATTGGCAACTTTACCAACGTTCCTATTCAACGTGGTGAAGAAATGGAAATTATCAATCAGATTGCAGATGCTGAAACATTTTCAGATGCTTTGAATGCTGCTGAAGTTCTTTATAAGTATTGCAAACAAAAACCACAGGAAGAAATTAAAATCAATCTTGATAGTCACGAAATTCCTCAAAGTGGTGGTGGGAATGTTAGCGATTCTGATGACTTTGAGAATCAAGAACAAAGTGAAAACGATCAACCCGAAACTCAAGGATCTGATGGATCTGGATCTGAAGGTGAAACTCAACAGAAACAGGATCAAACACCAGAATCTCAAAATGGACAAGAGGGTGGTGAGGAAGCAGACCCTGAAGTCAAAACGATGGAATCACTTGAAGAAGCACTCAAGGATCTTGCAAGCACTTCCGGTTATGAGAATGTTTATCTGGAATTTCCACAACTCGATCTGAAAAAAGTGATTGTTCCCAACGCAGAGATTCATGGTAAGTGTGGGGAAACTTGGGGTGAGTATTTGGCAAATAGTGGATATTCTTCAGATGAAATTTTTGGTCCGATTGATAAACAATTTAATGAGTTCAAGCGTTCAGCACAAAAAGAAGTCAATTATCTTGTAAAAGAGTTTGAATGTCGTAAGGCAGCAGATTCTTATGCTCGTGCTACAACTGCCCGCACAGGTGTTCTTGATTGTTCCAAACTTCATACTTATAAGTTCAATGAAGATCTATTCAAGAAAGTCACGACTCTTGCTGATGGTAAGAATCATGGTCTGGTGTTTGTTCTGGATTGGTCTGGTTCAATGGGCAATGTAATGCTTGATACGATCAAACAACTTTTTAATCTTATTTGGTTCTGTAAGAAAGTTTCAATTCCTTTTGAGGTTTATTCTTTCACAACCGATTATCCTCTTGTCAATTATGATGAGAATGGAAGGGCAAATATGCGTGAATTGTCCTATCAAAAGCGTGATGGTCTAATTCAAGTTGGTGAATGGTTTTCTATGATGAACATGCTTACTAGTAAAGTAAATGGCAGAACTCTTGATGAGCAAATGAGAAACATTTGGCGTATTTCTTGTTCTTTTTCTAGTAAGTGTTATGTTCGATATAATATTCCTTTGGGTATGAGTCTTTCGGGCACTCCTCTGAATGAGTCATTGATTGCTTTGCATCAGATTCTTCCAAAGTTTCAGAAAGAAAACAAACTTCAAAAAGTTCAATGTGTTGTTCTGACTGATGGTGAAGCATGTCAGATTAAGTGTCATCGTGAAGTCAAGCGTCACTGGGAAGATGAACCTTATGTTGGCACTTCACACATTGGTCCTAATGCTTTTCTTCGTGATCGTAAAACTGGACATACTTATTCTTTAGACTGTGCATGGGATGAAATGACTGATATTTTTCTTCGCAATCTGCGTGATAAGTTTCAGGACATTAACTTTATTGGCATTCGTGTTCTTGAGTCTCATGATGCTGGACATTTTATTCGCAGATATTGTGGATATTATGGAGATGAATATAATAAGGTAATGAGTGTTTGGAAAAAGCAAAAAGCATTTTCTTTGAAAAACACTGGTTATCATACTTATTTTGGTCTTTCTGCTACTGCTCTCGCTCAGGATACTGAGTTTGATGTTCATGAATGTGCAACTAAAGCACAGATCAAAAACGCTTTTATGAAGAGTTTGAAAAGTAAAAAAATGAATAAGAAAATTCTTGGGGAGTTTATTGAACTTGTTGCCTGAACCACTTTCCAAACTGTCACAGGGGGCACTGACTGCCCCCTTTTTTGTGTGTATAATATGAGAGTTCAAATGAAACACACCTAACTACATTATGTCCCGCAAACTTGCTTTGAAAGACGAACAACTGATTGCTTCCATTCAAGAACTCTATGGGTCAGAGATTACTTCTGGCGACCTGAAGGGTTTTTGTGCTTCTCGTGGTCTCAACTATCAGACTGTTTCTCGTCGTCTTGAAGGTTATAAGACCGCTCGTGGTCGTTGGAATCTGGAAGTGACTCAAGAACGTGTTGAAGAAATTGAGCGTTCTTATAGTGCTCCTCCTGCTCTTCCTGCTGTAGAACAAAACCTTATTCCCGATAAAGATGATACCTTCGTCAAGTTTGGTAATTTTAACGATATTAAGAAAATTATTCAGTCCCGTCTTTTTTATCCTACGTTCATTACGGGTCTTTCGGGTAATGGTAAAACGTTCAGTGTGGAGCAAGTTTGTGCTCAACTGAATCGTGAATTGATTCGTGTGAATATTACGATTGAAACCGATGAGGATGATCTGATTGGTGGTTTTAGGTTGGTGAATGGTGAAACTGCATGGCACAATGGTCCTGTGGTAGAAGCACTTGAGCGTGGTGCGATTCTGCTTTTGGATGAGATTGACCTTGCCTCTAATAAGATTCTGTGTCTTCAATCCATTCTGGAAGGTAAAGGTGTCTTTCTGAAAAAGATTGGTCGCTTCGTCAAACCCGCTGCTGGATTTAATGTGGTTGCTACTGCAAACACCAAAGGTAAGGGTTCTGATGACGGTCGCTTTATTGGCACGAACGTTCTGAATGAAGCATTCCTTGAGCGTTTCCCTGTGACCTTTGAGCAGTCCTATCCTGCTCCTACGACAGAACAGAAGATTCTGGAAGGCATCGCTCTGGACTTGGGTGTGGAAGACCGTGACTTCTGCAAGCGTCTTGTTGATTGGGCAGATGTCATCCGTAAGACGTTCTACGATGGTGGTATTGAAGAAATCATCAGCACCCGTCGTCTGGTCCATATCATCCGTGCCTACAGCATCTTCCAAGACAAAGCAAAAGCAATCCAAGTGTGTGTGAATCGTTTTGATGACGAAACCAAACAGTCCTTTCTGGAACTGTATGACAAGGTGGATGCAGACTTCCAAATGCCTTCTACTGGTCCTGAACTGACGATTGAAGGTGGTCATCAAGTTGACCTGAACTCTCCTTTCTGATATAATTGGGGAAGGTAAAACTATGACCTTCCCTTTTTATTATGGATGAGCATCCTTATTCTATGAATGAATTTACACTCACTATGAATGAACATAGTGGATATATGGACCTTACAAAAAAATCATTGACTATGAACGACAACGCGAATCATTTTTGGAAATACAACGAAGACCAAATCCTGAAACAACTTGAACAATACATTGCTGGAACTTATAATCAGCATTATGTTGATAGAACTGGTGGTGGAACAGAACAAACTCTTGACAAAATCAAACACAATCGTCGTGAAGGATTTTGTGCAGGTAATGTAACGAAGTATATTGATCGTTATGATACTAAAGGCACTCCTCGTGCAGATCTCTTCAAAGTTTTGCACTATACTATTCTTCTGATCAATCACCTGAATCTTGTTGAACAAAAATGAAACTTTCTGATAATACACTTACGGTTCTTAAAAACTTTGCTGGCATCAATAATTCCATTCTTGTCAAGCAAGGCAACAAACTCCGCACAATTTCTGTTGCAAAAAACATTCTTGCAGAAGCAGACATTACTGAAGAATTCCCCCGTGAGTTTGCGATTTATGATCTTAACCAGTTTCTGAATGGTCTTGGACTTCACCAAGACCCTGATCTTGACTTTAAGGAAGATTCTCATATCACGATTCGTGAAGGTAAGCGTCGGGTTAAGTATTTCTTTGCCGATCCGAATGTAATTGTTTCTCCTCCAGAAAAAGAGATTCAACTTCCCTCTAAAGATGTTTGTTTCCAACTTGAGAGTGTGACTCTGGAAAAACTTCTAAAGGCAGCAGCAGTTTATCAACTTCCCGATCTTTCTGCTGTTGGTGAAGCAGGTGTCATTCGTCTGGTTGTTCGTGATAAGAAGAATGATACTTCTAACGAATATTCTATTGTAGTTGGTGAAACTGATAAAGAATTTACATTCAACTTCAAGGTGGAGAACATCAAGATTATTCCCGGTGCTTATGATGTTGTTGTGTCTTCTAAACTTTTGTCTCAATTCAAGAACAGTAAGTATAGTCTGACGTATTATATTGCTCTGGAACCCGATTCTACTTTTGAGTGATGGAATTTCTTCTTTATCTTTCTACTCAACAAATGGATGTCTATAAAATGATATCTAAAAAAGTTCGAGTAGTTGAAAATTCTTCTATTTGTCGAAAATACGATGTCTTTGGGTTTTACAACGCTTCCCAAAAAACACTTTCAATATGCACTGATAAAATTAAAAGTTATCCAAGTATTGAAAAAAATGTAAATGAAACTTTGTTGCACGAATCTGTTCATGTTGCTCAATCTTGTAGGACCAATTTTAGATATTTGACTCCTTTTGGAATTAATTCTTCAAGCATGTATCTAAACTATCAAAAAGAGGCAGATTTGAAAAAAGTTATTGCTTTTGATAGAAACTTGAAAAATATTGACAGGGAAGCATTCTGGATGGAAGATAAACCTGAAAAAGTAAAGTATGTTATTCAAAAGTATTGTTTCTGATGAATATTTTTGTTACGCATCAATTTCCTGCAGAAAGTGCTATTACACTTCCTGACCGCCATATAACGAAGATGCCCCTCGAATGCTGCCAAATGCTTTCTATTGTGGCATCAAAGTGGTATCATAATTATGGACCACTTCATAAAAAAGATGGAAATCCTTATGCAACTGAAAAAGGTGCTTTTCGTAATCATCCTTGCACTCAGTGGGCAGCAAAATCCATTGATAATGCTTACTGGTTGATTAAACATGGAATGAATCTTTGTGATGAGTTTCAACTGCGGTATGGTAAAACTCATTCGTGTTATAATACTCTTCTTGAGGCATACTATTTGTTTCCAAAGGGCAAATTGACTAATGTAACCCCATTTGCGAGGGCAATGCCAGATGAGTATAAACTGGATACTTCAATAGACACATTTGAGGCATATAAAAGGTATATTGCTTCCAAAACTTGGGTAAAGGATAATTACCTTCGTATGCCCGAAAGACGACCATCTTGGATTTAAATTATGAAAATTACTGAATATGTTAATTTTAACTGGGATGATTCATTTCCTGGTGATAGAGTAAAAAAAGCATTGTCTATTTTAGATGAAATGGATTTAAACCAAGAAGAAATATCTATTCTTGCTTCACAGTGTTATAAATCTCTTGCTGAATTTCAAGGACATTTACTAGACGAAAACATTAAAACAAATTTTTCAGAGGAAGAAATTAATCATTCTATGGTAATGATTAGGCAATCAATAGATGATATTTCCGAAAATATTATTCTTTTTGATTAATATAACCAAACTACACTAAATGTCGTTTGCTTATAAATAATATTAGATATAACTCTTCTAATGGAACTCGACGGAATTATCTACAAACAATCAAAAACTTATCCTGATATTTATGTTAGTGATTGTGGTAAAATTTTAAATGTGAAACCTATTGGGAGAGTTGATAAAAGAGATGGATATGTTGTAGTTCGTGAAAAACGACTACATCAACTTGTGGTAGAATGTTGGGGAGAACCAAAACCAAAAGGTAAAGATTGGTGTATAGACCATATTGATGAAGACAAAACCAACAACAAGATAGAAAACCTAAGATGGTTGCCTCGCTCAGAAAACACAAGAAGGTCTCATTTAGGGAGACCAGAACCTAAAAAAGGAAGACCACAACTGGAGAACGAAGTAAAACAAAAAATAAAAAATCTTTCAGAGCAAGGATTGTCTCAAAGAAAGATTGCTGATATTATGGGTAAAAACCAACGAAGTATTTGGAATGTATTAAATGGAGTTTATTAATGAGTGACAATTTTTTGTGGGTTGAAAGATACCGTCCAAAAACAGTAGAAGATTGTATCCTTCCAGAGGATACTAAAAAAACTTTTTTGGATTTTATTGAAAAGGGAGAAATTCCTAACCTTCTTCTTTCTGGTCCTCCTGGAATTGGAAAAACTACCATTGCGAAAGCAGTTTGCGAACAACTTGGTGCAGATTATTATCTAATTAATGGGTCAGATGAGGGACGTTTCTTGGATACTGTCAGAAACCAAGCAAAGAATTTTGCTTCTACTGTATCACTTCAAGGAAATGGTAGGCACAAGGTTATTATTGTGGATGAGAGTGATAACACAGGTAACGACGTTCAACTCCTTCTACGGGCGAATATTGAGACATTTTATAACAACTGCAGATTCATCTTCACCTGCAATTATAAAAACAAAATCATTGAACCTCTTCACTCCCGTTGTGCAGTCATTGACTTTACAATCAAAGGAAAAGAAAAAACCAAATTGGCAGGATCTTTTTTCAAGCGTCTACAAAACATCTTGGATGAGGAACGCATCGAATATGATCAAAAAGTCCTTGTTGAAATTATATCCAAGCACTTTCCAGATTTCAGACGAGTCTTAAACGAATGTCAGAGGTATTCAACTAGTGGGAAAATTGACTCAGGCATTCTTGCATCTTTCTCAGACATCTCTGTAGATGAGTTGATCAAATATCTTAAAGAGAAGAACTTTACAGAAGTTCGAAAGTGGGTTGTTTCTAATTTAGATAATGATGCTAACTTGATTCTCCGTAGGGTATATGATTCTTGTTACAATCATTTGACCCCACAAACAATTCCTGCTGCGGTTCTTGTGATTGCAAAGTATCTTTACCAAAGCAGTTTTGTTGCTGATCAAGAAATTAATCTTTTGGCAGCATTAACTGAAATAATGTGCGAGTGTGAGTGGAGATGAGTCTTTATAAAATCAATAAGGCATCTCTTTATGATGTGCCAGTAAAAACAAATCCCCAAAATGTAAAAGAAGCAAATGAAGGTTTGTTTCGTGCTACACTTAATCTTCCTGCTGCCGCAAAGCATTGTGGTATGACGCAGAAAGAAATGAAACTTACTTTTAGAGAATATTTGAAGTATCATCCTAAAGATTATGTGAACCATGATTGATTTTTCTACTATTGA